>Ga0066605_10001258_pt1 | contig 16806 bp, 15 predicted proteins | sample SaaInlLV_DNA_10m_FD_60385 | JGI IMG/M metagenome (GOLD analysis project Ga0066605, IMG submission 60385) | Marine microbial communities from expanding oxygen minimum zones in the Saanich Inlet - SI075_LV_DNA_10m | ecosystem: Environmental > Aquatic > Marine > Unclassified | place: British... | reverse complement strand
GGTCTAGCCAAGAACTTCTGGCAACTGGGAGTGGCGCGAATGGGTGTGGGCGTCGGAGAGGCTAGTGTCACACCCGCTTCGTGGTCTCTGTTGGCCGACTACTTTACTGAGGAAAAGCGGGCTTTACCCGTGAGTATCTTTTTGATGGGGCCTTACCTTGGTGCCGGTTTGTCGCTGATATTGGGTGCCGAAGTGGTGGGGTGGGCGAGTGGCTTGGGAGCTATCGAATTACCGCTGGTCGGTGCTTTGGCTCCTTGGCAACTCACCTTCATATTGGTTTCACTGCCAGGCTTATGCATGGTGTTGCTACTGCCATCTCTCGGGGAGCCTCAGCGCAAGGAACGACTTTCTGAGAGCACCGACAGCCTCAGCTGGCGGGAGATTGCGAAATTTGTATGGCCTCGCCGCGGATTATTCGGCGCGTATTTGTTGGGAGCGCCCTTCATTGTACTGGTGTTATATGCCCTGCAGGCCTGGGTGCCGAGCTTATTAATTCGCGTGCATGAGCTTGAGATCGTGCAGGCGGGGCGTTACTACGGCGCGATTGCCCTGGTTGCTGGTTCGGCTGGGGTTCTAAGCGGCCCGGTCGCGGCTCGTTGGTTGGCTCGCCATGGCTATGGCGCTCGGGCACCTCTATTGGCCTCTATGATATCCACTGCGTTACTCATGCCCACTATCATCGCCGCGGGTTTGGCTGAATCGCTCACTTCTGCGCTGATACTTATTACCGGCGCTAGCTATCTCGTTACCTTTCCTTTGGCGCTATTTGCTACGGGCCTACAGAACGCTTCACCTAATGAAATGCGGGGGCTGATGGCGGGCTGCTATGTGCTGAGTACCAATTTGATTGGCTTGGCACTTGGTCCGGCCAGCGTAGCGATGGCAAATGATTTTATTTTTCAGGATGCGCAGGCTGTGGGAGCGTCTCTCTCTTTAGTGGGTGCAGTGTTTTTGCCTTTGGCGTTGTTGCTGATGTGGCGTGGTTTCAAGGCGCTCAAGCGAGAGTCATGAGCCGCCACTTTGGCCGGCCATCACCAAAGACTGGGCGCTATCCCAAGAAATCGGCCGGCAAATATATCTACCTGTCGAATTGACCCGATAGATATGACCTGAACTGCTCGCCTATAAACAAGCGGGCAGACGCTTCGAATGTTCTCCACCAGAGAGCACGGCCCCAAAATGTTTGACTTCAACTCTGCAGAAGTGGACGCAGCATGTTGTCATCAGAAAAATGGGTGAGCCCTGGACTTGACTTGGCAGAGCCCGGTTAGACTTCATGAAAACCCCGCCCCCAGAGCGCGGTATAGTGGGTTGTACGCAAACTAATGCATTATTAGATTCATATGAGGCGCAAGTTATTTATCTGAATGAGGCCCCGGGCATCTTAGGCTTAATAGCCGGCAACAATCCCTTGTTTAAGCACCTGCCCGCGACCGTCTCACCAAACAAAAGAAGGCGTCACTCTGCGCCTCAGTTCAACGAAGAAGTTGCCACAGCCCTCCTGAACCCGCTTGTCCAGCTAGTGCGCTACTTACTCGGATCAAAAACTTGCAGAATCTGCTATCCGCCATGCTAAAACAAGCGTATTCTGGCGAAGCAACAACGCGCCTTAACGGGGCCTAGAGCCACACGCCTTTATCCTCCTTATTGCGACGCTATTTTGCTAGCAAGCAAATAGTGTCTGTTCATCGTGCCCACGATCAACGCTTCTCAGTTTTTAAGAGAGCCGCTAGTGCCTGGTCAACCTGCTCTATCGAGCAGCGGGATGCCACGCGTCTATAGGAATCTGGTCTGGGTGCACCGTTCTTTAGCAGTTAGCATTTTTCAGGATAACAATGACCTCAGGCAACGAAGAACCCCAAGGCTTACAACCCGCCATCATTTCATATGTGAACGACTTGCCTAATGCGTGTTCGCTTGCTGGCTTGGCTTGCACCATATCGGCGATTTACTTCAGTATTTTGGGCATTTACTACGCAGCAATGATCGGCATGATCTGGGCCGTCGCCTTCGATTGGGCAGATGGGTTGGTGGCTCGAAGAATGAAGGGCCGTATAGACAGCGACCGAATATTTGGCGGTCAACTCGATTTAGTCATCGACATTGTGAGCTATGGCGTCGCTCCTGCCATTCTTTTGCTTAGCTACGGCGAGTTAGACCCTATATTTCTGCCGTTGGCTTTCGTAATGCTCGCTGCAGCAGCAATACGCTTAAGTTACTTCAGTACGTTTGGCTTGTCTGACGCATCTCAATACACTGGATTGGCGCTAGACAACAACAACATCGCATTGGTGTTCCTATTTCTTTTCGAAAGCGCGTTTCCTCACGAAGTATTCTCTGTAGTCCTATATGTCAGCGCCTTGGGGCTTGCTGCGCTGAACGTGTCACAGATCAAAACACCAAAATTATCCGGCTCACCCCGAAATGTGTATCTACTTGCGTTCTACACACTTGGAATGACGGGTCTGTATGGCTGGAAGCTTTTGTAGAGGAAATTAAAGCTACGGTTACCAAGGGAGCCGACCCTTATTTTTTCAAGAGGAATAAATGCCACATGCTTGTATATACCCTAGGTACTTTTGATCTGCTGCACGTAGGGCATCTTGCTCTACTGGAATATTGTAAGACGTTGGGAGGCTCTCTGGCCGTTGGTGTTGCTTCAGATAGGGTTGTTAGTTCTTATAAGCTTAACGTGCCAGTTATTCCCCTTGAGGAGCGAATGGAAATGCTCAGGGCTTTGAGCTGCGTTGATATTGTTAGACCCTATTATGAGCTGGAGTACGTCACGGGTTGCAAAGCACTAAATGCCGATATTTTTGTAGTGGGTGAAGATTGGGGCACCAAACCCCACAATATTGCGGTGGAGTCCTATTTGAAAACAGCCGGAAAACAGATCAAGCAAGTGCTTTACGATCCCCGCACCTCGTCCACCAGAATAAAACAAACCGTCAATGACCAAACCAGTAATCTAATTAACGCGCAGTTAGAGTCCCGTGGCGCTAAAGCTTGGCCTCTACATCCGTTGAATTCTCGCCCTGCATAGCAGGGACCGCTGGCTTCATTATTTAGGCTGCCAAAGGCCAGATACGGTGCATAACTAACCGAAAACAGGGTCAGTAAGGACGCTAGAACAGCTTGACGAAGGTGGATTGGCAAGCACTAGACCTAGTCGGCTACCCGCCAGTGGCGCTCAGTGCCGAATGCTCCGGTAGTCGCATTTGATCAAACCGCCGACCTCTGCCATGTCAAGGCCGATTGGCCGTACCAAGACACGCGTGGACACAGAACAATATATCCACTGCTGAAGAGAATTCTCTACGATTTCATAGCATGAGTTGTGCGGGAGGGCGTAATAAAGAGAGGAATCTTGGTGGCTAACGGTTTTCCCAAATTGGGGCTCTTTTCTCAAGAAACGCATTGATAGCTTCTCTCGCGTCAGCCGAACCCGCAACGAGAGCTTGTTGCCGGTCTTCGAGCGCCATGGCGGCATCCAACGATGGCGCGTCGATACTCAAGTTCAAGCCGTCTTTGGTTAGTTGAAGACCCATTGGTGACGTCGCCAGCATGTCCGCAATGTATTGCTGGGCGGTATTGGCAAGTTCCTGCTCGCTAACTACCTCGGAGACTAAATTAACCTTTTGCGCTCTTTCAGCGGTGATGAACTTTCCGGTCATCATTAGTTCGCTGGCCACTGACAAGCCGACGAGTCTGGGTAATAGGTAACTGCAACCCATATCGCAGGCGGTTAAACCCGCGCGTATGAAGGCGGCATTCATTTTTGCTGTCGTTGCGGCTATCCGTATGTCTGAGGCGAGCGCGAGACTAAATCCACCCCCGCAAGCAGCGCCTTGGATCAAAGCAATAATGGGCTGCGGACAGCGACGCATCGCTCGATAGATATCAGAGATGTCACGCTGCATAGCCAGAAGGGCCTGCGGCGAGGCATCATCTCCCCAACTTTCTGACTGCAGATCCAGTCCCGCACAAAAAGCCTTTCCTTTTGCTTGAAGCACAACAATGCGCACATCGTGTCGGCTTTTGAGGGCTTCAAACGTATCTCTCAAAGCGTTCACCAAGGGTTTATTCATTGCGTTTAGTTCATTTGGTCGATTTAGAGTCAACCAAAGCGTTTCACCTTTCAGCTCTTCTAGCAGGGCGTCGGTCATAGTGTCGCTTCCATCTTTGGTGATAAATGTTTGACTCATTGAGCAGACTTTAAAGTGAACGTGCGATCAGGAGCCGCATGATCTCAGACGTGCCTCCATGGATAGTGTCGATACGTGCATCTTTATACAGTTGTGCAATAGGGTACTCATTCATCCAGCCATAACCCCCGAAAAACTGTACGCACCGGTTTATGCCGTCCACCTCACGCTCAGTGATCCAGAGCTTTGCCATCGACGCGGTTGCGGCATCCAGTTCGCCTCTGATGAGCAAATCAGTGCAGTGGTCTATGAAGGCCTTACCAATGGTGACCTCAGTTTTGATGTCGGCCAATGAAAAAGCAGTATTTTGAAAGTCGAATAATGATTGCCCAAAAGCCTGCCGCTCCTTGGTGTATTCCACGGTGAGCTTTAGAGCCCGCTCGAGCATGCCGAGGCCCATCACGGCAATACCCAGTCGTTCTTGGGGTAACAGCTCCATTAGTTGAGCAAAACCTTTCCCTGGAATCCCCCCGAGTACATTGCTTATCGGAAGTCGGACATCCTCAAAAAAGAGCTCCGACGTGTCCTGAGCATCGCGCCCGACCTTGTTGAGATTTTTACCGCGTTTGAACCCTGTTCGGTCGCCTTCTACCAAGAAAATAGAAATCTTATCTGGGCCGTCCTCCATTTCGGTTTTTGCGCACAGCAGCACCAAATCCGCCATTTGGCCATTTGAGATAAACACCTTGCTGCCATTGATAATCCACTCGTCACCATCGCGAACCGCGCGGGTTCGCATGCCTTGCAGGTCGGATCCTGCGGCAGGCTCGGTCATCGCGATCGCCAAGATCGTCTCGCCGGAGACAACCTTAGGCAGCCACTGGTTTTTTTGGTCTGGTGTCCCATGCTCGATTAGGTAAGGGGCTGCGATCATGTTGTGTACGGGTACGCCCCATCCCTCAAGGCCGCGCTCGGCAAAGGCTTCCATGATTGCGCGCTCGTAGCGAAAATCCATGCCTAGGCCGCCGTGTTCCTCAGGCACCAGAACGCCCAGCATCCCAAACTCGCCGGCAGCCAACCAGGCTTCACGATCTACCTGCTTATTTTGATTCCAGCGTTCGATGGCCTCAGGTGGCGCGGTCTTGTCCAGAAAGGCAGCGAGGCTATTTTGAAAAATAGTCAGAGCTTCATCATTTTGCGCGAGCATTGGTTATCCCATTAGTGAGAGGGTTCATCCGAGTTGAGGTATGTTTGCAAACAGATCTTCTTCCAGCGCCTCAATAGGCAGTTCTCCCGCCAGAGCTTTCTGTACTTGAGCACTGCCGTGGTCACTGCAACAGTAGGCGTCTATCCGAGTTTCAAAGCCGCGTTGCAAGATTCTCATCAGCAAGCGACGACGTCTTGTGAGAAGTTTCTGCTCGAGTAGACCGGCTGCCTTGGCGTCAGCTAAGTATGTTTGGATCCCTTGCCATAGCTCAGCAACACCATCTTGATTGACCGCTACGGTATCGAAAATCTGGATTGGCACTGGAGACTGCAATAACGATAGAGAATCTTGCAGGTCGGCACGGGTCTGTTGAACACCGTCTTTGTCGGCTTTGTTGATAACGAAGACATCACCAGCTTCCGTGAGGCCAGCTTTGTTTGCTTGAAAGGTATCTCCCCAACCAGGATTTAGCACCACAGCTACCACCGTCGCTAAATTCATCACGTCCAGTTCTACCTGACCAATGCCTAATGTTTCCACTAGTATTAGCGGCCAACCACAGGCCTCCAGCAACTGAATCGCCGTTGATGCGGCTCGTGCCAGCCCGCCGCTCTCGCCTTTTGATGCCATTGAGCGGATGAGTACCCGATCGCCTAAACCGTGGTGCTGCATGCGGACACGATCACCGAGCAATGCGCCGCCAGAGAAGGGCGATGAGGGGTCTACGGCCAGCACCGCGGTTCTGTCAAAGGATTTGGTGGTATGAGTGAGCAGTGCGCTAATGAGAGAAGACTTTCCTGCACCCGGCGGTCCAGTTACCCCTATGACAACCGATTCGGTCTCCGTGCCGGCCAAGGTCGCACGTATCTCAGTTTCCGCGCTCGGATCTCGTTCTATATGGCTGAGAAGACGGGCTAGACTAGAGCGATCTCCCTGTAAAGCGGATGCGAGTAACGCCTGCGTCGCTGCCTCGCTCACAGTTCTTATTTAATGCCGGTAAGACGCTCGGCGGCGTCCACGATATCCGTTAATTGAGACCCGGGCGGGTAAACCTCTACTCCTAAGGCCTCGAGTTGCTTGGCGGCACGGGGTGTAATCGTGCCGCCAGCGAATATCGGTAGCTTTGGGCGTGCACTTTGCACGCTTTCTATCGCCCTGATCGCCACATCAATATGACCGCCGATATTAAGGCCCACCAGGTCAACGTCTTCATCTACCGCCGATGTAACGATATCGTCTGTGTTGGCCATACCAATCATAATCACTTCAAAGCCTGCATCACGAAGCGCTCTGGCAACGATAGTGGGGCCGCGCCAGTGGCCGTCGAGGCCCGTTTTGGCCATCAGTATTCGCTTTTGCACTCTAGTCTCCCCGGCACCACATCACGTCTGTATCGGCGTGTTCCAGTTTCCAAAAACTTCTCTGTACACATTACCGATTTCGCCCAGTGTCACCTCTGCCGACATCGCTTCCATCATTGCGGGCATGATATTTGTATCACTGCGGCAATCAGCCTCGAGCTGCTTCAGGGCTGCGGTTGCAGCCTTTTCATGGCGGGTTCTGAGAACGTCTTGAAGACGCGCTGTTGCCACATCAAAGGCGTCATCAGTTCCCATGAATCCATCAACCTCGAAGGGTGATTCATCGTCCCGGAAGCAATTTACGCCGATAACCTGTTGGTCCCCGTTTTCCATGTCCATGAACTCTTGATATTGATTCTCTGCTGCGCGTGCGTGCAGCCATCCTGAATCTAAAGTGGCCAGATAGCCGCCTTGGTTCTGAATTTCTTCAAAAAACTCCCAAGCCTTCTCAGCTAACTGAGCAGTGAGTGTTTCGACATAGTACGAACCGCCCAACGGGTCCGTAACGTTGGCTATTCCCGTTTCTTCTTGAAGGATCTGCTGAATCCTCACCGACATTTGATGTGCATGTTCAGAGGGAATCGACAGAGCTTCGTCATAACCCGAGACGCCAAGTGACTGTACTCCCCCGAAAACCGCACCAAGGGCCATCAAGGTGCCTCTGACAATATTGTTGAGCGGCTGTTGGTAGGTCATTTTCGACCCCGCTGTAACGCAGTGGATGCGCAGATTGGCCACTTTGGGGTCATTGATGCCGTAGCGCTCTCGCAGGAGGTCAGACCACATCAGTCTGGCTGCCCTCATTTTGCAGGCTTCCTCAATGAATTCGATCGAGGCTCTGAAGCTAACGCCACCGCAGGCCCTGGCGGCTTTGGCCAAATCAACGCTCCCTCTTCTCTTGATTTCATCAAGATACTCAACGGCATTGGCGAACAGTACGCCCAGTTCCTGATCCGGGCTGAGACCAGTGTCTGCTGCGTTATAGCCGGCTATTGAGACTGGCACCCAATACGGCAAGTGGCGATCGCAGAATTCGATGATGTCGGCATTGAATCGGAGGCCCGGCTGAGTAGGGATCTGCTCTTTGGTCACACATCCCAAGTACGTCAGGTTGAAGTCGCTCTGGCCTGTGCCGGGTAACTTCGCAAGGTCAAATCCTCGCTGTTTGGCAACGGTCCAGTAGGCGGCGAGGGCGAAGGGTGCGTGTTGAACAACGGCACCCCCTGCGTGGCCAAAGCTGCTGTCCACAGGCAAGCCATCCATGCAGATAGCCGTATCGCGAACACTTTGCATAACGGCGCCGGTTAATCCAACATCCTCGCGCCGAGCGACAACTTCTGGATGGTCGACGTTGTAGCAGTGATCGGCGGTGTTGCGATCATGCTCCATGATGAATCCCGTCTCGCCATTTTTCAGCAGAAACTTGATGCGCTCATTCTCGTCTTCGGGTTTTCCAAAACCGCTGAGCTGAAAGATTCTCCAAGGCTTGCTGCGGTATCCCGATGGATGAAAGCCACGATGGTAAGGTGCCTCACCGGGGGCTGACGCAACCCGGCCCCTGTGTTCGTTCGGGATGTCATCATCTGTATAGAATGGCTTTAGCTCTATTCCCGAGCGAGAGAAGACCGCCTTGTCGGTGGATTTTTTTTGCATCTGATTGCCACTTTATTTATCGGTTTTTGGCCATACAACGCCCAAAGCATACCCCAATTTACTTATCAGTATCACATTGATACTCTCCAGTCATAACTACAAAAAAGGGGTCGTCGATGTTTTCTGCTAACAGCGCTACGTTGGGTTTGACAGCGACAGAACGTGTCCATATTGGCCGCAGGGCAGCCGATGCCCTGGCAGAGGAAGTCCAGACGCTGGGTGCAGAGCGTATTTTTCTGCTGGTTAGCACGACCCTCAGAAACTCCACCACAGAGATCAGTGATATCGAAGCAGCTTTGGGCGACTCCGTAGCGTGTGTGTTCGATGGCATCAAGGCCCATGGGCCCAGATCAGATGTTCTTGCTGCGCTGGAGGCAGCCCGAGCCGTAGATACTGATCTCATTATAACCGTGGGAGGCGGTTCGGTTACCGACGCCGGTAAGGTCATTGCCCTAGGGTTAAAACACGGCTTTCAGAAACATGAGGATTTCGAGGGCTTCTATGTTTATGTCGACGAAGCCGGTGAAACAGTAGTTCCGCAGTTTGACGCTCCAGAAATAAGAGTTATTTGTTGTCCAACGACTTTGTCGGGTGGCGAATTCAACACGATGGGTGGGGTGACGGACGACAAAGAGAATAAAAAGCAGGGCTACACGCACAGGATGATGGCGCCGATAGCGATCGTTCTTGACCCTGCCCTCACAATTCATACGCCAGAATGGCTATGGTTCTCAACCGGCGTCAGAGCATTGGATCACGCCCTTGAAGCACTGGGCTCCACTCACTCAAATCACTTTTGTGACGGCATCGCAGGAAGTGCGCTCCGATTATTGGGTAGCGCTCTGCCGCAAGTAAAAGCCGATAGCACTGATCTGGATGCGCGCCTTCGATGTCAGGTAGGTGCTTGGCAATCCATGATTCCAGTCATCGGGGGCGTACCCATGGGCGCGAGTCATGCCATCGGACACGTGCTGGGCGGTACCGCTGATGTACCTCACGGTTATTGCTCCTGTGTGATGGCCCCCGCGGTGCTTGCGTTCAATCAACCAGTCAACGGTGAGAAGCAGAAGCAAATCAGTGCTTGTCTGGGCCAGCCCGACCGTGCGGCCAGTGAGATTGTTGATGAATTCATTACGGGTTTGGGAATGCCGCGAAGCCTAACCGCTGTGGGCATTACTGAAGATCAACTAGACCTGATCGCCGAGTACACCATGCTGGATTTTTGGTCTCGCACCAATCCCAGAGAGATAAGTGGGCCTAATGACGTTCGCAGTATTTTAGAGATGGCGCTCTGACGCATGATTAACGCAACCACTCAGCCTGACTTTGATCTGAAAGATGAAGTGTCGGACTTTAAGAGGAAAAGAATTCGTGAGGAGGCTTGCAACCTGTTCTACGAGTTGGGTTATGAGAGCACGACCCTGGATGCCGTAGCCAGACGTCTTAAAGTAACCAAGCCTTTTTTATACAAGCACTATGAGAACAAGGGAGAGCTGCTGTTCGATATTTGCCGCACCGGTATCGCGCTTTCACTTGATGCAGTGAGTGCTGCGTGCTCCCAGCCGCGATCTGCTACTGAAAGATTGCAGGGCCTCGCTGAATCAGTGCTGGAGGTCATTTTCGAGCACCAAAAATTTATCGTGGTTTACACGAGAGAGGAGAAAAATCTGCGGCTCGACGAGGCGAGAGAAATCAGAGAACAGAGGAAGCTGTTCGACCACCAATTGGCTGAGTTGCTTCGCGAGGGCGACCGAACGGGTGAGTTTCAGGTGTCTGACCCTCTCTTAACCGCCAACACCATTGGCGGAGTAGTCACCTGGGTAGCGCTTTGGTATTCGCCAGATGGCAAACGATCCAAGTTGGAAATACTGACTCATGTATTGGAAATGATCTTCACAATTGTTGCCTCAAAAAAGGCTTTTCGCCCATTGGGTGGTTCAGTTGGCCAACTCGAAAATCTCCCGCCCATAAGATCAATTAGCCCCGTGGGAGGCAAGCCCGATGAGCGTTGAGCAAGCTGTGACCACAGATCCTAGAGTGCTGCCAAGAGAACGTTGCGTTACCCGATATTTACTGGACGATCTTGCGAAGACTCAGCCGGAAAAAGAGTTTGCCGTATTTGAGGACGGAGAGGTCTGGTCTTACGAGGCTGTGAGGGAGAAGGTCAGGTTTTTGGCGGCGGGTTTCGCAAAGCAGGGTGTTAAGCAGGGTGATCATGTTGCGGTATGGATGTTTGATAGCAAGGAGGCCATCCTCACTTTCTTCGCCATCAATTATTTGGGTGCAGTGTTCGTTCCCCTTAACACCGCCTATAAGGGGCAGGTGCTCAGTCATGTGTTAGACGTTTCAGACGCGTCCGTGATGGTTGCTCATGGCCAATTGCTGGAGCGCCTCGACGCGATAGAAACAGCGCAGATTGCCAAAGTCATTTACTTGGGCAATAACACTGCCTCAGCTGATTATGAGTGTGTAGATTTCTCAGCCGTAATCAGCGACGCATCAGAGCCCCCTGATCTACTCAAGCCCATTGAACCCTGGGATACGCAGTCAATCATTTTTACCTCTGGGACGACTGGGCCATCGAAGGGTGTACTGTCGTCTTACCTTCACATCTTTACTAACGCCGGGCCGGAAACGTGGCATTTTGTAACCGGCGAGGATCGTTTTCTCATCAATATGCCGATCTTCCACATAGGCGGTATGGGTGTGATCTTCGTCATGCTGTGCCGAGGTGGGTCGATCGCTGTGATGGACGGCTTCGACACCGAGAAGTTTTGGCCTTTTGTCAGAGAGAGCCGCACCAGTGCTTTTTTTCTACTGGGCGTGATGACCACGTTTTTGCTGAAACAGGAACCCTCCCAGCATGACAAGGATCATAGTGTCCGGCTGGCATTCATGGTGCCGTTAACGGAGACCTGCACCGAGTTTTATGAGCGGTTTGGGATTGACGTTTACACAATTTTTAATATGACCGAAATTTCATCGCCAATTGTTTCCGAGCCTAACCCGACCAAGCGCGGTACCTGCGGTAAAAAAAGGGATGGCGTAGACGTCAGGCTCGTTGATGAAAATGACTGCGAAGTGGCGCTTGGGGAGATCGGTGAAATGATTGTAAGAACCGATCGACCGTGGGGTATGAATAGCGGTTACTACAAAAATCCGGTGGCTACGGCAGAGGCGTGGCGCAACGGGTGGTTTCACACAGGAGATTGCTTTCGGCAAGACGAAGAGGGCTACTTTTACTTCGTTGATCGGATGAAAGATGCCATGCGTCGTCGCGGAGAGAACATTTCGTCTTTCGAAGTGGAGGCTGAGGTCGTCGCCTTCCCTGATGTGCGGGAAGCTGCCGCCTACGCTGTACCAAGCGATCTTGGTGAGGACGACGTCATGATCTCGGTGGCGGCAGTTGCGGGCAAGGATATTGACCACGCAACCCTAATGAATTTTTTGGGCGACAGAATGCCCTACTTCATGGTGCCGAGGTACATCAGAGTGCTTGAGGAATTGCCCAAAACACCTTCATCAAAGGTCATGAAACACATCCTGAGATCTGAGGGTGTCACACCAGATACGTGGGATCGTGAGCAGCACAACATCAGTTTTAAAAGAGAGAAAAAAGTTAGCTAGCTATTCAAAAACTATATAAACAACGTGAAAGGGGAGTGACCATGAGTAAGAAAAATCATGCGCAGTTACTGGGCTTAGGGGTGATTTTTTTAACCGGCTCTGTAAGTGTTTTGGCGCAGGACAGCGCGTTAGAGGAAGTGGTGGTGACCGCTACGAAACGTTCGGTAGCACTCCAAGACCTTGCGGGATCAGCCAACGTTTTAGGCGCCGATAAGTTAGGTCCCGGCGGTATTCAGGAAGTGCGTGATATGCAGGTTGAAATACCGAACTTGTCCTTGGGCGATCAATTTGGATTCGCTCGGGTCTTCATGCGTGGCATCGGTATGACCAGTATCGACATTGGCGGCGAGGGCGCAGTGGCATTCCTTCAGGACGGCGCGATCATTCCTCGCCCAGCAGCTCAATTAATGGGTATGTTTGATCTGGATCAGGTCGAGGTGTTGCGAGGTCCGCAAGGAACTCTTTACGGTCGTGGCGCCACAGGAGGCGCGATTAACATGGTTACAGCCAAGCCCGGTAAAGAGCTGGGTGGGTATTTGAGTGTGACCGCTGGTAACTATAGCCTCGCACAATTCAAGGGTGCCATTGATGTGCCGATGGGTGATGCGTTGTCGATGCGACTGGCAGCAAGTTTGGACAGCAGGGACGGCTACGGCAACAACATTTTCACCGGATCAGATATCAACGATCGGGATGCCAGTGCATACCGTGCAACGTTCGTTTACGACGCGGGCGGCCCCCTAACGGCTACTCTCTCTGCTCAATACTATGAGGAAGATGACAATAACTATGCTTTCAGCTATTTCGGCCAGTCCGAGGGCTCTAGCATACCCGTACCCTTTGGCGTGCCCATCCTTGGAGGCAATACTGTCGGTATGGCTGGAGGTGGATTTTATGACATTAATTCTGACCAAGAACCCATTAATGACCGCGATGGGCAATTGATCAACCTCACTATCGATTATGCTTTCAACGACAGCTGGAGTCTCAAATCCATTACGTCCTCCCAGAGTATGGATCGCTTTCTGAGAGATGATCTTGACTCAACGGATGCTAACCTCTTTGGTCAGAATAACTACACCGAAGAAAGCGATTCGTTTGGCCAGGAGCTAATCCTTAATTACTCGTCGGACCGATTCGATGTGCTGAGCGGGGTGATGTATTTTGAGGAAGATCTGTATGGCGAAGTTAGAGTACCTCTGACTAATTTGTGTTTCTTGCTAGCGCCTGACGCTTGCGGCACGCCGATCGGCGATTTCCTCAACGGAGGAAATTACCTGCAAGATGGCGATGTGGATATTGAAGCTTGGGGCGCTTATGTCGAGGCGAATTACAGTATCTCGGATAAATGGTCACTGATTGCTGGTCTGCGCTATAACTATGAGGAGAGAGACGGGACTGGCTCCTTTATTTTTGATGCGATCTCTCTCAATGTGCCGACCAACCAGCGAGCGAGTTGGAACGATTTAACCCCGAGAATGACGCTGCAATATTCTCCGAACGACAACATGCTGCTATACGCAACGTACACAGAGGCGTTCAAGTCTGGCGTGATTAATACTGGTAGCACCAGCCCACCGCTTGATCCGGAAACTGTCGATGCCTTTGAGGTAGGACTGAAAGGACAAAACGCGAGCGGGACGCTCCGTTACTCGGTTGCCGCATTTTTCTATGATTATCAGGACATGCAAATTTCCTTTGTGGATGAGACCAGCACCGTTTCAACAGTCAACGCGGCAGAAGCTGAAAACTCAGGGATTGAACTAGAAGTCGATGGCAGCCTAGGTAATGGTTTCGCATTTGATTTTTATCTCACATACCTTAACGCCGAGTATCAAGAGTTTTTTAATGGTGATTACGCCAACGGTTTCGCAATCACTGACCTCAGTGGCAATACCTTACCCAATGCACCTGAGAGCACCGCAAAGCTGGGGCTAACGTGGGAGGGTGCTGTTGCTGGTGGTACGTTGACCGTTCGGGGCGAGGCTTACTATCAGGATGATGTTTACTTCACGGAGTGGAACCGAAAGGACGCTTACCAAAAATCCTATGAGCAATTTAATGCGTCGATGGATTACTCATGGAATGACCAGTGGTTGCTGAGCCTGTGGGGCCGTAATTTAAGTGACGAGGAGGTGATGTCTAATAACATTATTACTGCGCCGCTTTATGATTCGCTTCGCGTAGGCGCGGTGCTCCCCCCCCGCACCTACGGAGCGACTGTTACTTATCAGTTCTAGCGATTAATTTGCGGTGCAGAGTTTGACCAGTGACTCATTTCAGCTTTAACCCTATGGATCCCGACTTGCTTCGGGATCCATACCCCATATTCCGTGAAATGCGCGAAACGGACCCTATTCACCGGTCTGACTTCGGCTTCTGGGTTGCTACTCGTTACGATGACTGTCGCTCGATCCTGATCGATAAATCTTTTGGGCAGGGCGATTTTGTCAAAAATATTCAGCTTTTTTACGACGACTCGTTCGATGTCTTGGCCCAACCCGCCTACGCTTGGCTTTCGCGGGTTTTTGTGATGCAGGATCCGCCACAACACACCAGGGTGAGAGATTTGGTGGCGAGTGCGCTGTCTCTAAAGCGGATTACGGAAATGGCTCCACGGATAAGGCGCCTTGCGCAGCAGCAGTTACATAAGTTTGCCGAGCGCGAGAATGCGAACTTCATCACCGACTTCGCTTACTTGTTTCCCACGCTAGTGATGTGCGACATGCTGGGAATGGACGAAGGGGAGTTTTCCTGGGAGCTACTGGCGGAGCTCAATCAGGCAGTGGCGGACACTTTTCCCGTTTTTGAAACGCGGGCACTTGAGCCAGAGGAATTGGCTCTTGCGAATCGGCAGATGGAGTTCTTGACCGATTTCTTCGACGATCTTTTTCAAAGGCGTAGGAAAAACCCTCGAGACGACCTTACTACTGCGATGGTCAGCGCTGGCCATGGCGAGAATGCACTGACGAGAGAAGAACTGAGCACCTCTGTGATTGGGCTATTTGGCGCTGGGTTTGAAACCACAGCTCACATGATAGGAAACGGGCTATTTTGTTTCGGGAACAACCCAGAGCAGCGGCTTAAGTTGCAGCACAATAGAAGTCTGGTGGATGCTGCAGTCGAAGAGATTCTTCGGTTTGAGTCATCTTTGCAGGCGACGTATCGCACTGCCCTGAAATCTAGAGAGGTGGCTGGGCAGAAGATTGAAGCTGGTGAGCGTGTCTTAACCATCGTTGCAGCCGCTAATCGAGACGAGCGTCACTTCGACAACCCAGAATCATTTGATATCAGCCCTAGATCACAAAAACCGCTTACCTTCGGCGGCGGAATCCACTATTGCGTTGGTGCTGCACTCGCTCGTTTGGAGGGCAAAATATTTTTAGACGAGTTGTTCTCACACTATCCCAACTTCTCTGTAGATATTGAGTCAGCGCGACTCCGAGGCGCCTTCTTGTTTCGCGGTTATGAGGACCTGCGAGTCACCCTGCGGGCATGACTGATGCAGACTGAACAACACCAGAAGCTTGCTTTGGGTTTATTCATGCCCAACTGTTCAAACATGCCATCGATATCTACCCACCGCGTCGTCGAAGATCAATGGACCTACGAGCATAACGAGTCTCTTGCGTTAGCCGCAGAGAGTTATGGCTTCGAATATTTGTTCCCAGTTTCGCGGTGGCGGGGCTTTGGTGGAGAGACCAATTTTCTGGGTACATCGCTAGAGACCACGACCTGGGCGGCCGCTCTTTTGCGAGCCACCAGTTCTATTAACGTGTTTTCAACTGTTCACATCCCTCTTTTTCACCCCTTTGTCGTTGCCAAGATGGGGGCCACCCTCTCACATATGAGCGGCAACAGGTGGGGGCTGAATGTCGTGAGCGGTTGGAGCGAAAGAGAGTTCGGCATGATGGGCATACCTCTCGCAGAGCACGCTCGTCGATATGAGCGGACCAGTTGTTTCGTCGAAATTCTCAAAAAACTATGGTCTGCCGCAGATCAGCCCTTTGACTACGAATGCGACTGGTACTCAGTCAATGGAGGAGAATCCTCCCCTACACCCGATGTCCCTCCGATGATTGCCAATGCAGGCGTATCGGAGGATGCAAAAAATATGACGGCGCGGTTGTGCGATTGGGCCTTTATTTCTACTCCGTCTATCGACGCGGTCGGGTCAATCATTGATGACATTGCTGAAAAGGCCAATGGATATGGACGGTCAGTCAAAACTGCGATCTTTCCGTTCCTAGTTTGGGGTCAATCCCGAGCCGAAGCTGAGGAGCGTCTGGCTTCGATTATCTCTGAGAAGGATGAAGTCGCGACAGCAAACTGGCTTCATGATCTAACCGCTGGCAGCGGCTCTTTTGATGCTTTCACCAGTGATATGTTGGCGGCCTCTGGCGGTGGTGTGCACATGGTCGGCAGTGCTGATGATATTGCAGAACAACTCATCGAAGCGCACAGGGCTGGAGTCAACGCGGTGATGCTGACGTTTCCTGAGTACTTGAACGATTTGCATCGATTCGCAAAAGAAATTCAACCAACGCTTACGAAAGCGGGTTGTATTTCTAAAAATTAGATATCGATCCGAGCTTTTCCGAGACTGCTACGACTCTTATCTCACAGTGATAAGATCAATCACTACCTTTCCGCGGTAGCGTCCACGCGCAGAAAAACGCCAAAACGCACGATTCTGAAAAAATAAAAATGAATAAAAACAAATACCTAAAGATTTGGTAGGACCAGGCGGATTCGAACCGCCGACCTCTACCATGTCAAGGTAGCGCTCTAACCAACTGAGCTATGGTCCTAA
>Ga0066605_10001240_pt1 | contig 16950 bp, 16 predicted proteins | sample SaaInlLV_DNA_10m_FD_60385 | JGI IMG/M metagenome (GOLD analysis project Ga0066605, IMG submission 60385) | Marine microbial communities from expanding oxygen minimum zones in the Saanich Inlet - SI075_LV_DNA_10m | ecosystem: Environmental > Aquatic > Marine > Unclassified | place: British... | reverse complement strand
TCTCTTAAGTGATTAAGTATAAACTCAAGTTCAGCTTTAGTAAGATTGCTTTTGGAGATGGATTTGTTTACTATAATGTCTTTGGCGTCATCGCCTTTTAAAACTTTTTTGGCCGTAACTGGCATATAACTATTATTTTATGAGTAAATGAAAATATTACCTGTGTTATCTACTTTTATGTTACCGTTTTTCTGGTAATACGCTTCATCTATATGGTTTATATCATTTTCATCTACTACTACAGAGATATGAGCTTCACTATTAGCTGATCCTGTGGTTGCAGCGATGTTTTTATTAACACCCCATCTTAAATCAGTAGCATCGAATAAAAATGCATCTCCTGCACCTGAACCTTGGTCTACAACAAGTCCTGCCGTGTCAGGATCAGTTGAACCTGAGTTAAGAAGGATATACTTGTCTTTTATTTCAGTATTTGTGGTGTTTAAGTAAGCTAATGTACCGTTTACTGTAAGATTACCGTCTATTTCAGCATCTCCTGTTAAGCTTAAACTGTTAAACGTTACATCATCGGTGATTTGTAGACCTAAATCAATATTTGAACCAGAAACCCCGTTAGTTACTAATACAGCTTGACCTTGAGCGTTAGAAGTTAATACAGAACTTGAAACTATGCTCGATCCTAAGTTATAAGTAACTTTATTGTTAGTTACTGTAGCTGATAAGTTATTACCGCCTTCAAACTTAAGAGAATCTGTTTTTAAATCGATAGTATCACCGCCGCCAGTGGCGCCTGATCCGCTAAAGGTTAGATTAGTTACTAATCCTGTTAACTGAGAGCCGTTCCCTATAAATGAACCTGAAAAGGACCCACTAAAGTTACCGAATGCACCGTCAGTAGCAACAATATCACCAATACCTGCTATAGGTGTGGTTGTTAAGTTGCCTGATGCTCCAGTTACTACACCGGACGAAAGAGAGTCTACTTGTAAGTTGGCTAGGTTAGCCGAAGACCCTGATACTATTATCTTTTTCCAAGTTGCCATGCTAAAATACTGTTATGTTAATAAATATGTCAGTTTATTCGTTTACTCCTAGGTATAGATTATAATCATTACCATAATACATACCTCCTTCTACTGGGGTTGGAGTAGAGCTTTGTGATATAAGTTGGAATACTCCTTCACTATTAACTTTTACTTTTTCTTCTCCGTTTATATCAATAGAAAAATACTTTGAAACCCCATCTAACTGTAGGTTAAACGAACCTGTAACTTCAAGGTCAGAGTTTTGTAATGTAAGTGATCCGGTTATACCTACTGATCCTGTTATACTGTGTATGTTTAAGAGATCAGAACCTATAATAGATGAACCAGATAGTTCATTACCGGTGGAGATCTCTTTCCATCCTGTTGCATTACCTTGATTTGCTGCATCAACTAGTACATAATAGCGATTAGTATCCTTTTCATATACAGTTAACCCTTCATATACATTAGCTGAAGATAAAGCATAACGAGCGGCAACGTTTTCAACGCTAAACCTTGCATCTGCTGGTTCGTTGTTAGTTATATTAAACCCGCCTGGTAGTATTATTGCCATATCTTATGTTAAATCGTATGTTATACTACTTCCGGCTCCACCGGCTTGTAGTGTATTTGTTTTATATACCTTGTATTGACCTATAGTTGTTACACTAAACTGTCCTAGTACCCCAAAACCGCTAGTAGTAATGTTGGATAAGTTACTTCTTGAACTATCATATACTATATAGTGGAACTTATCTCCAGACCATGCTATAGTTACACTATCTCCACTTGGATTAGTGTTGCCTTTATCAATAGTGCCTACATCTCCACCTATGGTGGTATCCCAAAAAGCTAAATCTGATAGTTGACTTGTATTAAATGTAGTTAAAGTACTTGCTCCAAACCTTACACTTCTTATTTTACTGTATGTATTAGTTCTTGTACGTGTAGTACTAGTGTCAGGTGAGTTTTGACCTGATGGAGAATCATAATATGCAGTAGCTGTTATAGATATAGATGATGATCCTGTTAATGCACCAGTAATATTATAAGGACTTGTTAGATTTGTTTCAGTTCTATCAAGCTCCCATTGGTTACTTGTAGCAGATGATGATGAAGTAAATGTAATACTACCTGTAGCTCCTTGTTCTATTTGATTTGAACTATATCCTAACTGTACTGATGGTGTAGATGTTAGTGAAGGTTGTGCAGGATTAGTTTTTGATAGTGTTCCAGTAACAGTATCACTGTATGTATATATAGAGTTATCTAAAGGCGAACTAGCTGTATAGATTAGTTTGTAAGTATGACTACCTATTGATGAAGTTGGTAAGGATATTGATGTTCCTGTATTAACTTCTGATAGTAATACATTGCCTTCGTATATAGATGCAGTATGTATAATGTATCCTCCGTTATTCCATGTAGCATTTACATCGTACGAATCAGATGTTTGGTTAAATCTATCGGTATCAAACCCAGATAATGCTATATTAATAGAAGAAGGTTGTGCAGGTGTACCAAAAGTAAGTGTTAACCTACCGCTACTGTAAGTAGCAGCAACATCTGCATCATAATCATTGATTTTTATCTCTTTTAAGCTAAGATCACTACTACTTACATAAGTCATAGCTCCTGCTCCTGATATTTCAGTAGCTATTTGGGCTGATGATGATAAGATACCGCCTGGTATTTCTTCTAACTGACTATATTTACTACCAGTAATGAATCCTAAATCGGATATCTGTGCTGATCTTGATACAATACCTGTTATACTTGAAGATAAAAACCCTAAAGCATCGATTTGAGCTGAACTACTTATTAGAGCTTTACTTTCTATAGTAGTTAATCTTGTATCTAATATAGAAGATGATACATTTTCTAATGAAGAAGAAGTTTCTAATAAGGAAACTCTACTTTCTACTGATGCAGTAAATATATTTAATGAACCTGATACATCATTAAGGTTAGCTATGTACTGATTAGTAGAACCTGTCCATTCTGATATAGATGCTGTCCATAAAGTAATAGCTCCAAACTTAACTTGATCTGCTCCTTGACCAGATTCTAATGTAGTTATACGTAATCCTACATCACTACCATTTAATATTAAGTTAGAACCTGATATTTTAACAGATCCAGTGATTGTAAGTGCATTAGGATGGGGTACTATACTAGAAGCAAATACACCATCTTTGCTAAATACTAACGATCCCGATAAAATACTATTAAATCTACCTGCCATCTTATATATCGTTTATATTTCCAGTGGTTTCAGTAGTTACTTTAACTGCTGCTTTAGAATAATACTTTTTTGTATTATGAGCTTGTGCATTTATAGCATCTGTTACTATATGACCAAGTAGATTTATATTAAAGTTAGTCTTAACTAGTCTGTCATTACCTTGAACTAACTCAGTAGCAGTTGTATAGTTATCAATCATAGCTCTAAATCTAAACTTAGATGGATTTCCCCAGTAAGAATCAGAAGCAAAGTTAATACCTTCAATGATTTTATTGTTTTGTTCCATATAATCAGTATAAATAATACAACTATACACTATATTTACATAATCTGGTATAGCTACTGCATAGTATTCTTTAACAGGTTCTCTGTTATTCAATACATCAAACTTATCATATGAGTTTTTTCTTGAAAACTTCTTTTGAAATACTCCAAAGTGCACTGGTTTATTGCCATCTAGCTTATTTCCTAGGTTTCTATTGCGTTCTAGACTATCTCTTCTAAATACTATGAGAGGTGCTTGCATTTTACCGTTTTTATCACGGTAATACCCGTCTTTCTGCATAGCTGCCCACCTTTCAGGTGAACCATACACAATAGGAACGTTTATTACTTTACCATTCTGTGTAACAGAGGGTTTTAATACTTCATTAAAGTAGTAAAAGATAGCTTCATCAATATCTTTTATACCAATAGTAAGATTCTCAACGTTATCATTACGATTTAACTGGTAAGCTCTATTATTTGTAGTAGATGTGCTTAAACCTAAGCTTTCGTTAGATAGTTGCTCTTGAGATTTAGGAGTTGGAGTGTTTTCTGCCATATTATCTTACTTCTGTTATGCCAACTCTGTCGGCTCTTGTTAAATGACAATCTAAAATAATAGAAAGTGAAGAACCAAACCCGTTACCATAAGAAGTAAGGTTATAACTCTTATCTCTACCTAAGAGAAGTTGATTTTCTCTAACTGTATCAACTTCATAGAAGTCATTATGCCATTGAACTATATCTCCTACTTCAGGAACTACACTAGTATCTACTAAATCAGGTCTTAAAAAGGCAAATGATGCTTCTCTACCTAAATCTGGTCCGAAGTCATCAATATCTATCACTTGATCACCTCTAGTTATTAAACAGTTTAGTTTTACAGCTGCCCAATAAGACTTCTGTAGTGATTCTCCGTATAAGTTAACGTCTAAGTCTTCTAAACTTAACTTATGGTAAAGAATCTCTTGTTCTACTATATCTTTTAGTAGTTCTCTGTTAATATTAACGAGTAAATCGAAGTCTCTTCCTGATCCAAATAACATATTAGTATTCTCCTGGTCTTTTCATACGTTCAACTGAGTTTGAAGCTACTTTAAACGCATTTATTTCTACATACTTACTCATTGCATTCTGTTTTAATGATGTAAATGCTTCTGATGATGGTTTAGTTGTGATTAGTTTAACTTTAAAAATATACTTATTAGCTACATCATCCGATCCTGCTATAGTGCAGGTAGTAACACCGGGAAGAGCTCTAATAAGGTCAGCTAGTACCGAAGGACTAGTATCTCTACTCACAACTTGTACCATAGCACGGTAAGGTGTGTATATAGCCTCTCCTAATATGATATCTTTTAACTTCATTATCCTACGTATATTGTCATAGGCACATCGCCTAAGGTTTTCTTTAAGTTTTCTCCTTCATTAGCTTTTCTTTCTAACTGAGCTTGTCTAGATGTTTGGTCTAGCATCTCTTTTAGTTGAGTATGTAATGATTCTTTTTCTGATCTTGCATCAGTTAATAGGTCTGCTTGGTTTAATGTAGCTTCTGATCCAGGTACCGGTACTGTTTGGTACTTTCCTCTTACATATGCTAATAGTTCTTTAGCTAATGCTAAAGTATACCTAAATACCCATTGTCTACCTACACTGTTTATTTGATTATAGCTAGGATTATTATATGGTACTTCAGCAACATTTGTTACTAATCCTGTTCCATTTAGATAACTAGCTGCTTTCTTTTCATTTACTTTATAGTATTCAAACCTTAAGTTGTAGTTTTGTTTAGGTATTGGAAATATTTTAAGTCTGTTATTTACAAGTTCGAATGTATATGCTGATCTTCTTATTTGATCATTAAACTCTATTGCTTGTACTTTAAGTAGGTCATATGATGCTGGCATTAATAAGAAGTTAACTCCAGGACTAAATGAACCGAAGTCAAAAGCATCCATTAACGATTGTACACCTGTACCTGTTCCTGCATAAGGATCAAAGTACCTTAATATAGCAGGTGGTGATTCATAAAATACTTTTCTTACTTCTATACTACCATCAACTCCTTCAGCTGTTGCCCATGCATCTAAATCGTATTCCTGTTTAGACATAGTTACTGAAAGAGAGCCTGTATGTCTGGTTACGAATCCTCCTACTTCTGCTTCAGTTCCGTAGTTTTTACCAATATTAACAACTCTATCTAATGTAGGGTTAATTATTTTATTATTAGCCGATCCTGCAGTACTATCGCTACCTTCTAATGATAGGTAGTTTTCTCTAATCTTATATTGAAATACTTCATTGCCGTAAGTTGTAACTGCCTCTTCAAAACAGGCAAAAAAGTTCTGATCTTGAAGCTCTACATCCATTAAAGGAAAACCTAAACGAGTACCACAAAACTTTGCTACCTTAGTTGCATCAGTTTGAAAATCAGCATCGCTATCATAAAATCCGAAGGGGGTTGAGCTACCAGAAGTAAAAGTAGCTGATCCATCCCATATAGTTACACTTGCCATTTATTACAGTTTTATATAAATAGCCAAAAAAAAAGAGGGCCGAAGCCCTCTCTTTATTATTATTCTAAGTTAATCTTAGATCTGAGACAAGTCTGAGATAAAGATTTTTCCGTAGAATTCTGGTCTGATCATCTTCTTAGCATAACGAGTCATTAAACCTTTACGTGGAGTAAATGTTTCTGGATCGTATACTAGAGGAGTCATCATTAATGGTACGTAAGGTGCATATACAGCTCCTGTTTCTAGGAACTGGCTTCCTCTAAATCCTAATAACAAGATGTTCTCTGTCATGTAAGGATTTTTGTACACTTTAAAGCGGTTAGCTAAGCTACCTACTCTTTGTACGCCCATGTTAAACTCTGCCTGATCTCCATCAGTTGCAGCAGCATATCCTGGAATAGATTCTAAGATAGTAGCTACGTTAGGTGAAGTTACGATAAAGTTTGCTCCACCTCTTAATGTCTTCTGGTGGATTTTGTTAGATACTTTTTGAACTTTAGTTCCTAGTGTTTGGAACCACTGTCCTTGAGTATTGTAGAAATCAGAAGTAGAAGTAGTCCAATCTGAACCTCCCCATACTTTGTTATTCTCAGCAGACCACTTATCTGTAGTTCTTGCTTGAGAGATCAACATATCAAGAATCTCTAGATCGATTTCCATTGAGATATATTCACTTAATAGTGAAGTTAACTCAGCTTCAGCATCGATAGAGTGATATGCGTTAAGATCTTGAGCAAATTCTGGAGTCCATTGTGCCTTTAACTTACGTGTTTTGGCAACAATTGCTTCAGAAGCAAGTTTAACGTCGATTTCTGGTATAGTGATTGATGTATCAACAGCAGCACCTGAAGAAGCTTCAAAGTCTCCTCTGTCGTTGTCTACTGGTTGCTTGTGATAGTTGATTACAGGAGTAGCAGCGTTTGCTAGGTGAGTTCCTGTACCATATTGTACAAATACGATATTAGAACCTACTACCTTAGTATACTGAGGTAAAACAGTAGTACCTACTAATCTAAACGCTCTAACGCCTAGTTCATCAAATCCTGGGATCTCAGAAGTAGCAATAGTTACTGTTTCTAAAGTCTGTCCTGCAATGTTTGCTACTGCATCAGTGTCATAGTTTACAGATGCAGATGTAGCAGTTGCTACAGTAGCAGAAGTTCCTCCAGCAGAGGCTACTTGGTTGATTGAGTAACCAAACTGTCCAGCGCCATAAAGACCACCAGCTACGTCAGTATCTACTCCCATCTTTACAGATGCAGATGATACGTTACCGTATAGGTTTTCTCCGTCACCTCTACCATTGGTAGCAGTTCCGTATTTAAAGTCTAGATAAAATACTAGACCTGAAGGTAAGTTCATTGGTTGTACAGATACAAAGTCCTGTGCAACGATTTGTGCGAATACTTTACGTACTAATGGTAAAGCTACGCCAGCCCATTGTTCTCCTCCGCCAGCAGAAAAGCTTCCTCCGCCTACGTTTGTTGAGTTAGCTTCTGCTACGATTTGTTTTGCTTGGTTCTCAAGGATCATCGCCATATTTGACTGATATCTTTCGTCCTCGATTCCCTCTAGCAAACCTGATGCAGACCACTTCTCAGCCAAACGAGCTGCGTCAGCTTGCATGCTTTTGTAGTTGTTTGAGCTTTCTAAAAGATTGTTAATTTCCATGTCTTTAAAAAATGTTTATTTAATTATTCCAGCTAATTTTTGCATTCTACGAACAGTATCGGAAACTTCATTGATTACTTCTGGTTTAGTAGCAGTAGTCCCTGTAGCTTTAGACGCCATTCCTTTTACTTTTGATTCTGTAACTGTTTCTTTTTTGCTTGTTACAACATTCTCAGAAACTGTTTCAAAAACAAGTTTTACTTCTTTTACTGTTTCGGCTTTATCGAAAGCAGCAATAATGTTAACTTTTTGAGACTCACTTAAGTTGTTAGCCTTAAAGATTTTGTTAACATATAAAAGTTTTGAGTTTAGAAGATTAGTTTCGTGTAGATCTTTCTTAAGTTGCTCGATTGTTTCGAGTGCTTCAGCAAGTTCTTCTTCGTTAACTACTCTATTGATGTTAGTGCCTTGAGCTTGAGAATCAGCTGTATCTTGGACATCAGTTGAGTTAGCAGTTGATACTTCCTCTACTTTGTCTTCGTCTACATCTTTTTCTTTATCATCACCTTCAGCTACTGTAGCTTCTAGTTCTGCAAGTAGTTCGTCAAGATCGATTTCTTCTTCGTCTTCTCCTGGTACTTCCATGTCGTCAGCTGGCTCTTCGATAGGAGCTTCGTCGCCCATACCTTCGATGTCACCGCCATCCATATCTGCACCCATTTCTTCTTCGCCGCCGCCCATTTCTTGAGCTATGATGTCTCTGATCATATCCTTAAACTGATTAACAGTTAAGTCTCCTAGATCTTCGTCACCATTAACAGCGTCTTCGTCTTCGGCTTCTTCGCCGTCAACTTCGATTTCCTCAGCGTCGTCTTCAGATTCTTCTGAATCATCCTCTGCTTCGTCTTCTTCAGCTTCAGCCATATCTGGAGCTACTGTTAGATCTTCAGCTACTGCTTCTTCTTTTTTGTCTTTATCCATTCCTTCTTCGACTTCATCTTCTTCGACTTCGTTAACTACTTCTTCTACTTCATCGGATTTATCTTCCATTTCTTGTAGTTTAGAAGCTAACATGTCTTTAAGATGAGGTGTTAAAGTCTCTTCTAAAGCTTCTTTAGCGTTAGCAATAGCGGCTTCTCTTACAGATTTTGCTTCAGCAATAGCTTGCTTGAATAAATCTTTGTTTGCCATTATAAAAAATTTGTGTGATTTCTACGATTATTAATCAATCGTAATAGAAAGTTTATATGTTCTTAATACAGTACTTGACTGCATATTCATATATAAATATATAGTAAACAAAAAAACCTGACAAAAAGTCAGGCTTAAGTGTAGCGGTGTTAGATTTCCTTATGAATCTAGTATGTCTTTGATTTCGTTTTTGAAAGCTGCTTCTTTAGTAAGCTTTGTTTCTTCAACTCCTTCTTCGTAGCCTCTTCCTTTTTCTCTAGCTTGTTGTTTTGCTGATGAGAAGTCTTTTGAGAAGCTTTTCCATGCTCTACAGATTTTATTATCTGGATTTGCATCACAGTAATCTGATGCTTTTAGTTTTGCTGCAACAGCTCCTCCTATTCCTCCTACATATGATGCTAACATTGCGATTTGAGTAGGATCTAAGTTTTGAATAAGGTCTACTAAATCAGTAGCAGCTTGCTCGTCTAGTTGTTCTTCTTCAGAAACTTCAATAGAGGCTTCGTCTTTCTTTCTTTTACCGTGATGATGCTCTTCAAGTGATTTAATATCTAGTTCATTTACTGGGATATTTTTTTGTACACCACCTTCTTTAAAAAATACATCATAGTGAGTTACTTCGTGCTTACCGGTTTTAGTATTCTCTACTAAAGTATGCTCTCCTGCGATACATACTCCATATCCGTATGTTTCATGCACTACATGTGCTGCACAATCATGATCGAATCCTGGTCCGGCTTCGTCTATTTTATCTTCTTTTCCTTTTTTACCTTCCGCTATAAAGGATCTTAAATCAAAGTTTGTATATTTACTCATGGTAATCTTTTTTTGTTTATATATAAATATGTTAGTTTTCTAATAAATGTTATCGATACGTTGTTCTAATGTGAGTTTTACCTCTTTAGTAGGGACAGCACAAGTATTCCAAGCTGGTTTAAAGTTTGTAAAAAGACTCTTCATAGTTGCTTCTTTACTATCGTCAATCTTAGCCTGAGCTTCTTTAGCATATTTTTGTGCATCCTTTACTTTTAAAGCCGCACTAAACACACTAAACATTCCTTTTGCAGCGCTTCCTTTTCCAAGGGCAGCAAAAAGAGAAGTCAGAGGTCCACTAATGCTAGCCATTTGAGTACCAGTGGCTGCTACAACTACTTTACCTGCAAGAATCGTTGAAAGTACTTTTATAAGAAAAGCTGCTACTAATACAATGTATAAGATAGTTACTACTAATTTAGCAAAAGGTACCATACATTTTATCTGTTCATCAGTAGGTTTCCGTCTCCAAGCTCTATATTTAAGTCTGGCAAAAAGTTTTGCAAATCCTTGGTATCCAAGAGTCTTATATAACCATTCGGCGAACTGTTTAACTTTAGAACCTAAATCCTTTACTGATGAAGGTATGTATTTGCTTATTTTAGAAGCATATTTTCCAGCTGCTGTTTGTAGCTTTTTAGCTATCAATCCAAAAAAGTTGTCAGCTTTAGTAGCAGCAGTCCATAAATCTTTTACGTTACCAAGAAAATATAAGACAGAATCTAGCATACCTTCTCCTTCCGAAATGATATCTTCTTTTATACTGCTATAAAACTCTAAGTTAAGTTTTAAGTCTTCTTTTAACTGTTGATTAGATTTAGCTTCAGATATAGAAACACCGTGGCTTTCCACAACCATAGATGCTACCATTAGTTGTTCTTCTCTAGTTAAGTTCATTATGCTCTTAGTATATCGTTTATGATAGAATCAAGATTACTGTACTTAGATACTTTTACTTTACCTTCCTGTAAAGCTACTTGATTCATAAATGCACCATGAGTAGAAGGATTAGATACAAAATCCCAACATACTAGTTCGAAATCATCTTGAACCTCAAGATGTCCTTCGTTTGTTTGTTGAACTGAACCTGTCCCTCTAGAGGAGATACCTATAGTATGTCCTGCTTTTATAATCTCTTTTACAATATTACCTGCTGGTGTATTAAGTAACTCTACTTTACCCATTAAGTCATCTCCATCCCACCAAAGGTCTTTTACTACATGAGATGCGTTTTTGAGTTCTACTACAGGTTTATCTGGATGGTCTAGTTCACCAAAGGCGTTTCCGTTTTTGACAAACTCGTCCAAATACCTTTTAGTTTCTCTTTCAAGAATAGGTTTTGCATATACCCTACCGTTTTGATTTTCGGCAGTAGCTCTCTGCATTATACCTTCTACCTCAAAAACTCCAGGTTTAGTTTTAGATTCTTTGAGTACAGATCTGAATGGCGTAACGTTTATTAATAATTCAGCCATATCTTAAAAGTTTGGTGTAAATATTGTTTCTTTAGGACCTTCTGGAGATTCATCAACTTCTCCGTTTGCTCTTGCTTGTGCTAGCATTTCCGGATCAATACGTTTAGGTTTAGGTAACTGTAGATCTTGTGTAAAGCCTTTTTTAGTTACAGGACGTAGATCTAGAAGGAAAGCCGATTCTATAGAAGGGCCAATAAATTGTCCTATCTTTAAACCTTCATCATTCTCGATACTTTCCATATCATTGTAAACTTTTTGAATCTTATCTCTTACCTTACCGTAGAAAGATTCTACTTCAGTAACGATATTTTCCAGTGAGTTAATAACGTTCTGTGCTCCTGCATACGCTCCAAAATCTTCCATCTTTTGAGATAGTCTACCTGTAGCAGCTTCGTTTACAACGTCCTCGTTTAAAGTCTTCTTTATAATAGACTTAATAGCTTCTTTAAGTTGCTTTTCTTTTTCTGCTTGTTTTTCTTTGGCTTTATCGTAAGTAGACTTTTGACCAGCTCGTCTGTCTTGGTCGTGAGCTTTTTGCATTCTTTTCATTGCATAGCTTTCATCCTTACCCATTGCTTTTTTGATAGCTTTGTCTTTAGAAGCCATATAATCATCTCCATCGATGTCTCCATCTTTATCGTGATCTTTTCCTTGCTTTTCGTGAACTTGGTCATCGTAATCGTAACCACCTTCTTTGTAGGCAGCCATAAATGATTTAACAAAGTTGTCTTGATCTTGTCCTGCATCATGATGAGTCATAGCTAACTCTCTAGCCATTTCTTCTGCATCTTCGGGAGTATAGTTAGCTAAAATATTTTCATTATCGATAAAAGAAATGTATCCGTCTTTAGAGGACATATCAATACCTTCTTCAGCTTCACTCATATCAGAAGGACCTTCGTAGTTATTATCTATGTACTGTTCAAACTCTTCTTCTATATCAGCTCCGTCTATAAGATCTTGATAATGCGTTTTTAAGAAATCTTTGATAATATTAGTACTTATTACATCTCTATATTTAGACTTTAATACTCCTACCACTTTACCAAGCATAGCTTTTTTAGCATCTTCAGACATTGGTGGGTTAGGATTTACTGCATCTTCGTCTTGGTGAGGAAAATCATGATCGTAAGAATCTAAGTCATTCTTAGCATCTTCTTCTTCATCTTCGTTTACTTCTTCTTTTAATGTAGCTTTTTTAAGTCCGTTAAAAGTATCTACTGTACCGGCTCCCCTTTTAACTTCTACTTCTTTATCATGTTTATCTACTTTATTAGATTCACCTGATAGTAAGTCTAGATAATGAGTTGCGTTTTTCTCTAAATTACTTTTAGCTCTTTTTTCAGCTTCTTTGAAATCTACTCCATCTATTTGAAGTTCTGCTCGAATACCTCTATCTAAAGCATCTAAAGAGTAGGTAAGAGCAGGACGATCATCATAAACTTTAGCTTCTGAAAAGGCTGGTTTAGCAGTTTCAAAGATCATTCCTCTGTTTTTAAGAATCTGTACTGAAGAGTCAAATCCGTCATATTGTGATATTAGGTTAGGAAAAGCTTGTTTCATTTGACGAACAAACTCTCTCTTGACCATACTGCCTTCTAGTACGGCGTTATATTTTTCTGTTGCGGTTACTTGTCTCATATCTTATAAGTAGTCAAATCCTTTAGTATGTGAAGGCCTCTTTGGCCTTTCTTGTTGTTTCCAACCAAGGTTGGATAGTGTTTTTTTAGCTCTTTTACCTTTACCGAATGCTTTAGGTGTAGCATATTGTGCTCCATCACCAGGAGTAAATGATGCTCCTCCTACGTTAGTAACATTTGCTTCATCTAGCTCTAGCATTACTTCTTTAACTAATGATACTAGCTGTGATCTTTTCATTATAAAGACTTCAACTCATTAACTAAGTCATAATACTGCATTAAGTTTACTAAGTGGCTATCATTAACTTTAGATTTTTTATCTAAAGGTTTAATACTTTTTGCTACTTCACTTAGTTTTATTTTTACTACCTCGTTAGTAATCTTAGAAGAAAGGTTTCTAACAGCTGATGCTATTTTATTCATTTCTTCATTAACGAGAGTCCGTAAACGAGATTGAGAGTTAACTGATGTGATGAACTCTTTAAGTATATTTTTTTGTTCAGGTAAAAGATTTTTATATTTACTGTTAAACTTTTCTAATAAGATTTTAAATGTTAATAGTTTTAAATCTTTATCATACTTAGAATACTCTTCAATAAGTGTATCTTTTACTTCGTCTTCATTCTGCTGTGAAGAAGTAAGATGCTCTAAAATGGTTGTCTTATTATCAATAAGAATTTGAGGATTAATAAGATTGTCATTATTTTGGGCCTCTAACAAACAATACAGAGCAGCTAGAGGTTTATAATCTCTAACTTGCATACCGAAAAACTCATCTATATTATAATGATTTTTAATCTCAGATATAAGTTTATACTTTTGATTCTTTATACTTTTAGTATCCAGCTTTCTAGATACTTCAGTAATGGTTGAAACTATTGTTTCAGCTTTAGATTGAGATACATTTCTATTTTTTGTTATGAACTCATAAAGTTTATACTCTTTTGCTAAACTAGATGAGTTAGCAAAGAACTTCTGAAGTATAGAAACAGCAGCAGAATCACTATTGTTTAAAGTATCAGCTGTAATTTGCTTTACTAACAATTCAAATAAAAGACCTGTATTTCGGAATTTCGAATGTTTTATCTTCATTATACACGTTTACTATATATAAATATGTATCAGTTACCTAAATCCTTAATGTTCTCTTCTTTTAGAAGATCTGGTTCAGATTTAGATTCTTTACTGAATACAATATTTTTTAATGCCTCTTTGTTTTTATGATAAACTGCCTGTGTTGTAAGGTTCTCCATAACATTTTCATTGTCTGATGGAAACCCTCCATGCATACCTTGTACCCCTAAAGGATCACGTCCTCCTACTGGATTATCATTAGTTCCATATAAAGAAGCTTTTTCTCTAGGTCTACCGCCTTCAGGTCCAGGTTCACCCCATTTAGGTTCCATTTCTGAATATCCTTGAGGTAGTTCTCCTGATGATCCTCCTTTGGGTGTAGATACTGAACGTCTACCGTACATAGATGCTAGATCATGTGGTGTACCGTATGTAGTACCTGATTTAGCTGGATCATTACCTTCGTTTTCTATCTGTGCTATTCTAAACATAGATTTACTATCTTCACGTACTAGATCTCTTTCTTGCATATATTGATCTTCTGACATATCAAATATCTTTTCGTAGATATAATCAGAAGAGAACATTTTAGTATCTTTCATTTGAGCAGCTAAATCTACTTTTTCCTTTAGTAGAGCTATTTTCTCCTGTTCAAATACAATAGAAGGTACTGTTAATCTAAGTTCAAAGTTAGTAAGAGATTCTCCTGTAAAACCTTGCGTGTATAAATGTACTAGAGCTATTTTAGTAAGCTCTGATTCCATTATTTTCTGTATTCTTTCTACTGTTCTAGCAAATCGTATATCTTCTGCTGCTAATGTAGCTTTACCGCTTAAGTCTCCTTCGTATCCAAAATAGGCTTTAGGTATCTTTAGAGCTGCAAACATTTTTGATTGTAAGTACTCTACATCTGTTACACCGTCGTATTCTAATCCTTTAGTAGTCTCTATCTTAGTAGAAGTATCTCCCCCTCTTACTGGTAGGTAGAAATCTTCCATCATATTCTGAAGGTTAAATCGTAAGTTGTATTGACCATCTTCTCCTACATAAGGAGTCTTTTTCATTTGATTGATAGTCTTCTGCATAAACTGCTCAACCTCATTAGGTGGAATAGAACCTACATTAATATAGAACATTCTCTTCTCAGGTGCTCTCATTATACGATGTATTAACATCGCATCTTCCATAAGAGTTACTTGCTTAAATATCTTTCTTGCAGGTTCGATATAAGATCTACCGTAAGGAAGGTAGTTAGTATCTGATATTAACCTAAAATGAGCTATCTCATAGTTATCAAACTCTACTACTCTGCTCTCTCCTTTTCGTTTAGGTAAGTAGTTAGGATGTTGAGAAGCTGCTATACCATCAGGATCAAGTTGAAAAATAACTTTAGATGGGTTTTCAGGATCTTCTCCTTCTCTCCTTACCATATGGTAAACTGTATAAGGTAAAACATTGTAAACTCCAAACTTCTCTGCTACTTCTAGCTTTAAGAAAAAGTCTCCGTATTTACACATGTTTCTAGTCCATGACCATAAGTTAAACTCAATATTTAATACGTCATAGAATAAATTATAAAGTACTCTTTGAATATTCTCATCTGAAGATTTTACTGAAAGGATTTCGTTTTGATCATTCTTTACAGTTGCTTCATCGGCAATAATATCTAATGCAGAAGCTATAATAGGATCTGTGTCCATTGCTTCATAATCAGAATAGAGTTGAATCCTTAATGTCTGATAGTTCAGATTAGGATTAAATATATTTTTATTATTATAAAGGTAAAGTCTAGTAAACCTATCTACTAAAGAGTTAGTTTCGTATCGTCCTGTAGTTTGTATTTGATTTACATCTGCAACTTTTAACTCGTCACCACCGACATTTCTGACTACTATATCATTAGCAAAAAGTCTACGTAGCCTACCAAAAAGTGAAGTATCCGCCATTACGGTTTATTTTTAATTATAAATAGATCTATTTTAACAACCATCTGATGTCTTCCTCACCGTATGCTGTTTTAGTAAGATAAGGATTTTCTCTCTGGTAAGCAACATTTTTCATAACAGCTTTGTTTTGAGCATTAAGATTACTAAAAGAAGATAGTTGAGCTCTAGCTAAGTCCATACCTTGTTGTCTAAGTTTTAAAGCTGTATCTCTTACATAAAGAGCAGTTGCACAGGATATTATAAGGTCATCATTATACCTATCTTGAGCTTGAGGTTTACCATTTTTCCATACGAAAACTCTCATTTCTTGCATTAACCTTTTAGATTGAATAGTAACAGATTTCTCTCTAATGTATTCAATCATCTTAGCTATTACTAAAGGTCTTGTTCTCATCGACATAGTAAAACCAGGTACAAGTTTATCACGTTCGTACTTATGCATGTATGTCTCTACAGATTCCATATTGGAAGTAGAGCTATAATATATGTTTCTGTATTCTCTTTCTAATAACTGTTCTATTGTAGCCCATCCTATATTAGCATTTTCACAAACTAATAATGCTTCGTTATATTCTGATGCTAGTCCACATAGAAAGTTACCAAAATCTTTAGGAGATAGCTTGCCTTTATATTCAGCAACTTGAGTACATGTTTCTATATCAAATACATGACAAGCAGAATAGTCAGTAGAATCACCTCTAGCAACATCTGCTACTACCATATATGATTTACCGTAATCAACTCCTTCCCAAATCCATAAGTTACCATCTACTCCTCGTCTTTCTACTGGGTCTTTCTGATAAGTTTCTTCATAGAATAACATATCTTCCGGTTCAAATACCGTATCACCAGATGCTAAGAAATCACAATCACATTCCTGTCCAGCCATTCTAGGACCTAAATCTGCATCTTGTTGATCTCTCCATTTTTGATGTCTTTCAGGATGAACTGTCCAAGGTAGTCTGATCGGTAAGAAACTATTTTCTCCTGATTCAGCTCTCTCCCATGTCTGATGGAACCAGTTACCTATTCCGTTAGGAGTTGATAAAGCCATACATTGACCACCCGTAGCTAAGGTTTGCTGTGCTGCTGTAAATGTTTCTTCTATATTATCTATAAACGCTGCCTCATCTATTAAGAGTAACGATACCGCTTCTGATCTTGCAGCATCAGTTGATGATGATTTAGC
>Ga0066605_10001237_pt1 | contig 16969 bp, 18 predicted proteins | sample SaaInlLV_DNA_10m_FD_60385 | JGI IMG/M metagenome (GOLD analysis project Ga0066605, IMG submission 60385) | Marine microbial communities from expanding oxygen minimum zones in the Saanich Inlet - SI075_LV_DNA_10m | ecosystem: Environmental > Aquatic > Marine > Unclassified | place: British... | reverse complement strand
CGGCTACAACTCTAGCAACTAATGCAACTGCGGCTACAACTCTAGCAACTAATGCAACTGCGGCTACAACTCTAGCAACTAATGCAACTGCGGCTACAACTCTAGCAACTAATGCAACTGCGGCTACAACTCTAGCAACATTAGAACCTAAAACAATTACATGGAATGGTAATACAGCGACCCCGTTTGACGCCGGTCAGTCTCTGCTAAAATTTCCATCTATTGATCCAACTTCTGCAAGTGGACAAACTCTATTATACGCTCCTGGTAGTTCAGGTGCTGGTGCCGGAAGACTATATTGGTCATCTGATGCTACAGGAGCAAGTCAAGTTGCTGAACCTAGTTGGGCACAAGTTGATTCTATAACTAGTTTTGGAAGTGGAAGCGGTGTAGGTAACCCTCAGACTGCAAGAGTGGTAATCACGATTGATTCATATCCAGCAGTAACTACTACAACTAGTAGTGGTAGTGGTAGTGGTACCGGTAGCGGCGGTAATAATCTTAAATAGAACTAAATAATAAAGAAAAAGAAAAATGGCAACAAGTGGAAATACAAGAACGGCTTATTTAGTGGTTACGCACCCTGATACAGGAGCGGTTAAAGATGTACTAACTATTACACAGGCACAAATGGCCCCCGTTACAACACAGGCACCTGCATATACTTTTAATTGGTCCGGACCCTCATCAATCAGTCTTAATTCAACCACCAATACATCAGCGGCTGCTACAATTTACTTTTCATGGGATGGACCTAATTTAACTGCCTCGGATTTTGGTTTTTACGTAAATTCCGGCAACATGAATGTGACCCTACCTATTGTCAATAATACGAGTAACTTTATGACTGCTGATTTTTCATCTACTTCAGCTGGAACAAAATTAGCGACATGGAGAATGAATAATACATTTGGAGGTGCTGTTTCCGGTGATATAGACCATGGTATAGAGTTGATTACTACTACATCAGGCACAGGTGGCACAGGCGGCAATGGCGGATGTCTTCTAGAAGGCACCTTAATCACAATGATGGACGGTACTAGTAAAAAAGTAGAAGATATTATAGTAGGAGATGTTGTTAAATCAATTAGTATTCAAGGACTATCTGAAGATGAAGATGCATGGAAAACATGGTCGACTAACACTGATAACTTTGTAAGTTCTAATATTAGCACAAACATTACAGGATTAGCAACAGAAGTATTTAGTAAATATTATACATTTGGATTTGGTGATCAAGTTCTACATGTAACTGGTGAACATCCAATCTTAATTAAGAAAGAAGATAATACTATCTTGTTCCAACAAGTTAGAAACATACAAGTAGGTGATGCTATAAGAGTATTTAGTTCAAATTCATGGGCAATTATTACTAGTATAGACATTACTACTGACAATACAATACCAACATATAACCTTTCTGCTGAAGATGCGGATGTTTATGTTGCTGGTGGCATAATCGTACACAACGTCGTTGATTTGGATAAAGACGATGGTTACGGCGATGATTATGGTGATGCTGATTACGATCCATCAGATAATTTTAATAGACTTTAATTAATAAAAACAATATAAAATGGCTAAAAAAATATTATCATTCGAAGAATACTCTGCTAATCAAGGATTAGGAGATAAGACTGAAGTTTCTGAAGAAGAAGCAGAAGAATGTCCTTGTGGAACAGACGAGGAAGGTAACTGTAAAGAGTGCGAAGAGGGATCTGAAGCTCCTACTGAAGAAATAGAAGATGAAGAAGTTGAAGATGAATCTGATGACGATGAAGATGATGAAGATGATGACGATGATGACGAGTCTGATGACGATGATGACGATGATGACGATGATGATGAAGAGTCTGATGATGAAGAGTCTGATGAAGAAGAGTCTGATGAAGAAGCTGTAGAAGCACCAGAAGCAGAAGCAGGGGCAGAAACTACAGTAACTGTCGAAGAAATACTATCCGACGGTTACCATAAAGTAAAAGAGGCTGCATGTGCTTATGAAAACGATGAGTATCAAGATCATACTTTAGAAATGTACATGAAAGAAAATGCTGCACTAATAGCTACAATGGCTGCAAAGGCAATGGAAGAGGCTTATAGTGAAGTTAAAGAAACTGAAATGACTAAAGAAATGTATGAAGCTTTATGTAATGAGTTAAAAGAAGCTTATAGCAAAAAGATTGAAGAGTTAAAAGAGGCTTACGGAGCTGGAAAAGAATAATACGACTATGAAATTCATAAAATCAATTAACGAGTTAAAAGAGGCAAGACAAGCTCCTGCTAAAACACTATTTAAAATGGTGGTTAAAGGTAATACTTCTGAAATAGAAGGTGTTAAAATTTCTAAGGAAATGGCACAGGCTGCTTTAGATTGGTTTGATGGATCAGTCTACGCTAGAAAATACGAGGATCAAGTTAAGACTGCAGGAATGGGAGCTGTTGCTCCATTAATCTTTGGTGACAACTGGGGTATTAAGAAAAGAATTCCTTCTAAACTTAAAGCGGAATTTAAAGAATTACAAGCACAATACAAAAGAGTAATGCCTGAAAATGAATCTATAGTTAACGAATCTGATGCAACTCCAACCATGTTATTAGCACAAGAGATCGAAGGTGCTGAATTTCACCATGGATTTGGTGATGGTACTGAAGTTGAAGCTAGATCTACTAAGAAAACATGGGACGATGGTGTTCCTGTACTTAAGTATATCGCCAGAGCTCCTAAGAAGAGCGTGAAGACGCCTAAAGGAAAGTTTGAAGTAGTTATTGACGATAAGTATGGATGGATCTACTGGCAAGACAAAGGTGTCTGGTACGGTATGGAAAAAGATGATGACTATATCCCATTTGAGTTTTAATATTTGAGTATCATCGAATTAAACTTTTTAAAGAGTCTATGTATAACAATAGTAACATAGACTCTTTTTTATATGCCTAGAATACCAGTAGACTTAATTTATATGCAGATGGCTTACCAAATAGCCAAACTATCCTATGCCAAGAGACGGCGCGTAGGTTGCGTTATCGTAAAAGATACACAAATCATATCAACAGGATATAACGGTACACCACATGGCTTTGAAAACGAGTGTGAGGAGGACCAAATCAGGTATTATGAGAATCCGGACCATGCTGCAACATTAGAAGAAAAGGGCTATGCATGTGAAAATGGCTGTTGTTCTAAAGAGGTAACAAGAAGAGAGGTCTTACACGCAGAATCAAATGCATTGGCAAAAATCAGTAAATCCACACTATCCTCTAATGGCGCTGATCTTTACACTACAACTTGCCCATGTTTCGATTGTGCAAAATTAATCATTCAATCAGGTATTAAAAGAGTATTCTATTCAGAGGACTATAGAGATATGTCAGGGGTAGCACTACTAGAAAAGGCCGGTATTGAAACTAAAGAAGTTATATGTTGGAACGCGGAACTGTAGAAGAACTTATAGATCAATCATTAAGTAAGGGTATATTTGGTGAAGGCTTTGAATTTAGAGCAGGGCAGAGAGAAGTTATTGAAGCTATTTGCAATCATTACATTAAAGATCCAGAAGGAACTATTATCCTAGATGCACCAACAGGTTCCGGTAAATCCTTAATCGCTATGTGGTCTTCACATATCCTAAAAGAAATGGGTAAGCGTGGGTATCTGGTAACTTCCGACCTAATGCTACAAGATCAATATGAAGAAGACTTTAAAAGGCTAAAACTTAATTGGCCTAGTATAAGAGGAGTAGACAATTACACATGTAACGTAAATGATCTTCCATTCTCACTTGCTGATTGTAAGATGAAAGGGATTGGGTATGAAGCTGCCGAGAAATTAAAATGCTGGGGAACTTGTGGGTATCTACAAGGCCGCCGGCGCGCAAAGGAGCTACCTGTAGCTCTCTTTAACTATTCATACTATCTAATACAAAGGAATTATGTAGAGGATAAGATGCAAGAACAAGACAGAGAGGTACCATTTCCTAAGAGAGACTTTGTATTCTTTGATGAGGCACATAAGGTAGACAGTATAGTACAATCACACTTTAGTCCTAGAATAGACATGGGTACTCCTAAGTTATTTAAAGAGGTAAACAAGTTTATACAGAAGCATGGCCTGCAAACTGCCTGGGTATCTGATAACAGAATAGAAGACATTGTTGACCGCTTAATGCGGGAAGACGATCACCAGGAGCTTATGAGGCACATCAGCGAATTCAGAGGTATTGCCAAGGTTTACCGCAAGGCCAGAACTGCAGCCCTCAAAGTTAGTAAGCTACAGTATAGGGCTGGAGACGTCCCTAAAGAATGGCAGAGCTTTTTTGGGCGCATGGATAGACTTAAAGACATTTGGTGCAAATTTGATGACTATCATGACATTATTAAAGAACTCGGAAATGACGCTATCGTTATTGATCGTAAAGAAACTGAAGTAAAGTTCTTATGTTTAGAGGAAGCAATGATGATTGATAAATTCTTACAAAAGAAATCAGGATTCAAAGTATTCATGTCAGCGACATTAGGTGATATTAAATCGTTTGCGAAACATACTTCAATGGGTAATGCTAGGGTTATTAGAATGAACAATAATTTTGATTACAAAAAATCCCCCATCGTTTTCATTAACAGGCACAAATTGTCTTTTAGAGAACGCGAACAAAATCTCCCTCATGTAATAAAGACATTAGACAAAATCTTAGATAAACACAAGGGACAAAGTGGAATTATTCACGCCGGTTCCTATCAGTTCATGAATGAAATAAATGCCAAATCAAAACACAGCTTTAATCTAATAAGCTATGACATGGCAAAAGAGAGGAGCGGTGCGATTGATCTGTTCAACAGAACTGAAGGTAAGGTCTTAATTGGACCCTCTCTATTAGAAGGCCTAGATCTTAAAGATGATAAGTCTAGATTTCAGATCTTCTTTAAAGTACCCTATCCATCGTTAGGCGATCCATTAGTGAAAGCTAAGATGAATACATTCCCAGGATGGTATGATTGGAAAACAGGGATTGCAATACAACAAGGAACTGGTAGAAGCATTAGATCGAAAGATGATTGGGCAGTAACATATATCCTAGATGCGTGTTTTAGAAGCCTGATAAATAAACAGGGATTCTTTCCACCGTCGTTTGAAGAGAGACTTAAAACAATAAACTAATGGCATATAATTTAATAATCATAGACGATTTCTATAATAACCCGGAAGAGGTTAGAGAATTTGCACTCGCACAAGACTTTGATGTAGATGGTAATTACCCAGGACATAGAACAAAGTCTTTTTTAACTGATAGTATAAAAGAATACATAGGCGAACATCTAGAGCCTCTACATGGAAAAATACTGTGGCCAGAAGAAGGACATGAGGAATATACCGGTTCATTTCAATTTACTACATGTGAAGACAGATCTTGGATTCATGCAGATGGTAATACTAAATGGGCAGGAGTAATTTACTTAACTCCGAATGCACCAGTTTCTGGTGGAACTGCTCTATATAAACATATACCGACTGGATTAACAAGTAAACCATATTTACCATCAGGTGAAACAAACGAGGAGTTGTTTTCTATAATTGAAGACGATGGCAATGATTATACCAAATGGGAAATGACTGATAGAGTAGCAAATATATTTAATAGATTGGTACTTTACAGGGGTGATGCTTTCCATGCATCATTAGATTATTTTGGAAAAGATATTAACGACGGAAGGCTGTTTCAAACATTCTTCTTTAACACAGAAAACTAAATGGGATTTAATAAAATGTATCTACCGGAAGTGGTAGAACTAGAAAACTTTTTAATAAAACATGGCAATGATTCCTTTTATTCTAGATGGTGTATGCCATTTATGAGGCGAGATGCTGTCATAGGACCTAGTGAGTCCATAGAATATATTAAACAATTTATAGAAAGTGAGTATAATGATAGTAGACCAAGCACTCAGCTTAATAATGAAGTTGGTCAATAGATTAGCAAAAAACAAAAATATGAGCACAACTGATATTAAGGAAAAGATTTTAGTATGGATTAAAACCGAAAGGGCTGGAGATGTCGTAACAGTCGATAGAACAGAAGGAGAGTATACTTATTTTACTGATGAGACCTATTGTTACACTAACATAGTTGGTGAAGAATTCTTTATGGAAGCTAAAACAATAGCACAGGCAGAAGCTATGGCTGTACCATTTAGAGGGCCAGAAGCTATTCAAGCTACTAGCGTTGCTGTAACTCCTAAAACTACAGCGCCATCAGCACCGACTGGAGAAATTAACGTAATGTTAGAAATGCTAAAGAAGATTAGCGCTAAGAATACGATCTCGATGCCACTTGAACTTAATGTCCCATCTAAAGAGGTCTATGATTTATTTAAAGATCAGATGGATATTACAAAGGCAGATCTAAATGAGCAAATATTGCTACTGGTACAGAGCCAGATAGATAACTTACAAGAACAATTAAAACCACAAGCAGAGGAATTCATTAAATTATATTACAATGGCAGAACAAAACAACCTAACACCAGAACTCAAAGTAAATCAACCGGAGCAAACCCAAAGCAAGCCCCAGGCATCGAGTACTAATAGAAGACAAAGACGTCACATGATGAAGCAACAAGGCATACTTAAGTATGTTAGTAAGCTTCCGTATATGGGTGAGGTTAGAACTAAGCTTAGAGCAGCTAATATTGAGAATGGTAAAATTATCCACCAACAGAACGTGGAACGTAATGAAGCTAGGAATGCTCAGTATTTAGAAGGTATCTTAGAGGGTTATACAAACGATGCGGGTGAAAAAGTACCGGGTCTTAAAGATAACTGGAAGGCTCAGGGCTATGATGCAGCAGAAATTAGAAAGCTAGAAGAGGCTTGGTCTATTACTGTAATTAAAGACAAAGATAATTACAGAGCTGATAAAAAGAAATCACGTGCATTGCTAAAAGAGGCTAACGCTTCTAGGGCAGCACGTCAAAAATAAACAAGGGAATGATTAGTATTCAAATAGAACCGGCAGACAACGGTGTGTTGAAATTTTTAATTGACGACAACGTTAATGGCGGGGGTGAAGAATATACTACAAGAACAGTATATGAATTCGAAGGCATTGCTGGTAAGCAAAATCAAGTTAAATTTCTAAAAGATTTAGTATTAGACTTGGGATTAGCTACTGGGAATGAGTTAGAACACAGTTGTTTACGAATCAAAACCGAGTGGGGCACTCAGTATGTCCCTAATAATACTGAACTTAAAAATAAGATTGTAGCAACTGAAAAAGAATTAAAAAGGCTACAATCTATGTTAAAAAAATGACACTACAAATAGAAGGTGTTTGGTGTAAAACTAGAACTGAGTTTGAAAAATTAGCTAAGTCTGGTGATTATGATTTAACTATATCCTATTTTGATATTGTAAATAGATTAGTTAAGAGTGATCCTTATAGTGAGGAGCCATCAGATGTTATTGTCTCTCTTTATATTAGAAAGTTAATTAAGAAATTAATTACTGATAATGTTGGGAATGAAAATGCTAAGTTATTATATATGTTTAAAAACCTAGATGGTTCTGCTGTCTTAAACTTTAAAGATTTTATTAGTGACTTAACTGGTGAGCCATTCGATATAGATCTAGTTATTATCAACAGGTGCGATTACCCTAAAAAAGGAGTACTCAGTAAATTTGATAATGTTAGATTTATAGACCATGATTAAGCATAAGATATTTACAAAAGGTGAATATGTACAGGCTTTAATATCAACTACACAAAACCCTAATGTACTAATTCCTGTTCGAGCCCTAATTTACGACGTCAAATTCGACGATGTAAATCCTAGGTATCAACTTCGTATAAAAAAGTTCTATGATAATATAGTCTTTTTAAAAGCATACCTGTTTGGTGGTAGATTTATCAGAGACTTCGAAGGTAAAGAAACACGAATTAATTTAAAACGCCAAGAATATAAAACTGTTAAAGCGCTAGAAGATAGAGTTTTTGATGGTGAGAAGTGGAAACAGTATCTTATTACTGTTGATTCAGTATTTTGTGTGAAGACCAAGGTTGAACAAGATAGCCTATTCAATAAGATACAAGACTTCCAGGCAGAAGTTGCCTTAAAAGAACTGTATGAGCTCACTAGCCGTACAACATACACTGGTCAATTTAATTTTCATAGTAAGGGAGAATATGTCAAAGCTTTAGAAAAGTTTTTAGGCGATAGATACCCTAATGAGGTTGATTGGATTGATAAAGTGTTATATCGGCCTGATCATAATGAATTAGACCGAGGAGAGTGGGTTTAAATATATTATCCTGATATGTAGTCAGATATATATAAAAAACAAATAGATTTACATGGGTTTAAGTTTGACCAATCAAACCTCAGGGGCACCTACATTATACACGTATGAGGATTACGAAACCGGCGAGAAAAAGGTAAGTGATAGACCTTTAAATGCTGATGGTACTCCATATACTGAGCCTACTGATAATACACAAGCGGAACAGGCTGCAGAGAATGCTCCTTTAGGCGCTGAACCTGTAGAGGCTCAAGAGCCACAAGGTTTAGGTACAACCCATACCGCCCCGGCGAATGAGCAACCGGATTTTGAGTCGAATCCATCTGGTATATATGGTAATAATCCTCTAGTTACTAGAGCTTATGAAATTAAAGATCCAGAAAAAACTATTGAAGGAATAAGTACTGTTAGATCTAAAACCAACTCATGGACATTATTAAATTATAGAAACTATGCTGGTGGAACTACCTATGGAGATCCTGAATACGGAGATTGGGGAACTGCAGTCGTAGGTACTGGTGCTATGGCAGCAGAGGTTATTAATCCAACTGCACATAGAATCGTAACACACTGTGAAGAGAATGGTGGTGTAGGTTTTTCTTATGCATATAGAGATTTTATACAGACAGAACATTACGGACAAATATCAAATGAATACCTTGTTACTCTAAGAAGATTTTCATTTCCAGTTGGAGATGATATTGTTAATGCTAAATCTTATGATGAGAGCGGTGCTGAATTAGATATATCAGAACCGGATTTGGCTAGAGCTGTAACATGGTTATCCCCTAAATTAGGAAATAACTTAACAGACATACTTTCATTTGGTACTGGATTTGGATGGGAAGAAATTCAATCTTCTGTACAGACTGCATCTGGTGGTAGTACAGAAAAGAGAAGAGGTACAATTGGTGCTTTAATTGACGGTAGTCCGATTGCCAAAGGTGTAGAGGCTGGTGCAAATGGATATACTGCTTCAGAATCTGATCGTATTAATACAATAGGACAACATGATGCACTAGGAGACACATATCCTAACATGGTATATGGACCTTACAATGCTATTAAAAGTGTATTAGCTAGAGATGATAAAGGTCTTAAATTTGATAATGAATTTAAACTTAACTTTTATTATGACCTAAGAGGTTTTGATAAGACATCTCCGAAGGTAGTCTTTATGGATGTGATTTCAAATCTTTTAGCAATAACATATAACAACGCTCCTTTCTGGGGAGGTGCTGTTAGACATACTGGTGGGAACGGTTCTACTGGTAAGCCTTTCGGTGATTTTGATAAATTAAAAAATGGAGATTATTCTGGTTATTTAGGATCAGTAGTTACTCAATTAAAATCTACACTAGGTGCTGGATTTGATGATTTAGGTAAAGCTGCATCTGGATTAATGAATGGTAAAGGACTTAATGCTTTAGGTGATTCTAAGATTTTAGATAACATGATCGGTGGAGCCTTAATGAAACATTTAGGTTCTCCTTCTGGTGGTGATATTATTAAAGCATTCTTAACAGGAGATCCAACAGGACAGTGGCATTTAACAGTAGGTAATCCTATGAACCCAATGTTAGTTTGTGGTAACCTATGTTTAGAAAATGCTAAATTTACATTTGATGGCCCGTTAGGTTATGAAGGTTTCCCTAGTAAATTAAAAATGGAAGTTACTTTAAAACCAGGTAGACCTAGAGATAAATCAGAAATTGAATCTATGTTTAATGCAGGTAGAGGTAGAATGTACTTACAACCAGAAGTTGAAGGTAAAAACTTAGACGATGTATTAGATATGTCGGCATACGGAAATAAAGACAGAAGCAGGTTAACGCCAGATAGAGCGTTACGTAACTCTGACATGGCAGCAGGATAATATGAAATTTAGATCACTATTAAATAAGACACAAGGAGACGGCAAATATATTTTTGCACAGCCTACTATGATTTTTAGAAATAAAGATGGTATGACCGGCTTGCGTTTACATATTGTTAGAGAAGATGAGGTTACTCGTCCTGACTTAATCGCATTAGAGTATTATGGAGACCAAACTAAAACAGATTTAATCTTAAAATGGAATGGCATTTCAGATCCTTTTTCTTTAAATCCGGGCGATGAATTAATTATACCACCATCTGGTGTTGCATATAATAAATTAGAAAGACCGGCGGCTGAAGAAGATAACAATATTAAAAACCAATTCTTACAGAGTAAGAGGTTTACTAAGAAAGATCAAAGAAGATTAGATGCTTTAAAGAAAAAGTATAACAAAGATGTATTATTACCGCCTAACGTAATTCCGGTAGGACAGAAGAACTATAAGTTTGATAAAGACGGTAATATTATTTTTGGCGCGCAGGCACAAAATGGTCCTGTAAATCCAAGAACTGGTGGAAGTGCACTAGGTGGATCTGGATCTGGCGATGGAGTTGGTGGAGGTGACGCTGTAGTTGATGCAATATTTGAAGACTTAGGCCAAGGTTTAAGAGATGAAATTTTAGCAGCACAAGGAACTGGTAATTCTGGTTCTGGTGCAGGTGGTTCTGGTATAGGCGCTGGTAGTAATTTAACTGAAACTCAACTAAATAATTTATTAGGCAGTGGAGCAGGAAAAGGAACTGCAGGAAAAGGATCTGGTAATGGAACTGGCGGAGGAACTGGAACTGGTTCTGGCTCAGGTGGCGGTAATGCGACACAAACTGGAAATAATAGTAACTCAGGCACATCGCCATCTGGTAGTAATAATGCTAGTGGTATTTCGAACGACGGTGCCCCTTGTAATTAATACTAAAGAATGGAATTAGAAAATCACATTTTAGCGGTCGTAGAGCCGGCAATACTTCCAACAGAGATTAAGATGGATGCTCTGTCTGAAGAATCGGGTGACAATGTAGGTAAACAGTCTAAAGAGATTGGTGGATTTGAGCCATTTGCTCTATGTAATAATGTACAATTTACCCCGAACCAAATTGAATCTTTAAATTTAGAATTAAATGGTAAAGTGCCTAAGTGTATAATAGTGGTTGATGATTCTCATGGTGCCTTTAAAGTAGATTCAATGCCAAGGGATGGGGATTTCTTTACAGTTCTTTTAAATTCAAAACATCAAGAAACATTTAAGTCAGTCCACATGGATTTTGACATTACAGAGATTTCAACAGATGCAGATAACCCAAACGCACCCGGTGGAGGTTTAATTACTTTAAGAGGTATTGCTAAAATACCTAGGCTATTTGCAGAAGATTGTCAAGTATTAGATTCTGATACAGCATTAAATCATTTAGAAACTGTAGTTAGAGATTTAGAAATTGGATTAGCTACTAACATAGACTCGACTGATGATAATCAGGCTAGAATACAGGCGTATGATTCATATCTTGATTTTATTAAATCAATAGTTGATGACTCCTATATTTCAGATGATGCATTTGTAAAGTTTTATATAGATCAATATTACTATTTAAATTTTATAGATATTAATAAGATCTTTAACTCACCTAGCCCTAAGCTAGACGAGGTCATGACAGTTTTAACTGGATTTGCAGAATCTGAAGCTAAAAGGGGCAAGACCGAAGATTCAACAGATTCTGATAACGTTGAAGTACCATTGTTATTAACTAACCACAAAGACCTCTCCGGGTTGACGTGCTTTATTAACTCTTATGAATTGATAAACAACTCATCTAAGATTAGCCTTAAGGGAGGGTACTCTAGAACAGCCCAGATCTATGACAATAATTCTGATGCTGGTGATAGATTTCAAGAATTTACAATCGAACCCTTAGTAACTGAAGAATTATCTGAGCTTGATGAACCATTAAGAGGTAATAGAAAAGATGAGCGTTACAAAGATATGGTTAAGTACAAATATATGGGCAGACAGAATGCTGGTGATGATGGCCTAGGTAATACACATTCAAATTCAATTTATACTAAACTCCACGATAGACAGAATAACATGGAGATAGAGAAGATGAAGTTAAAAGTTTCAGTAGTTGGATTTAACCCATCAATCTATAAGTTTTGTAAATTACCAATAGTAATGTATCATTATGATGGTGTTAAAATTGAAGCTGAACAAAAAGCTGATCAAAAGAGAGAAGATGCTGGATTAAAAGAAAGACCATTAGGAGCTGCAAAGCCAGAAGGAGATCAAAACGATCTTACTCAAATGATGGATAAATTTATATCTGGTTATTATATAGTAGAGAATATTGATTACGTATACGATAAAGAAGAAGCAATTACTACAGAGCTTACTCTAATTAGAAGAGAGTGGCCAAGTAGAGCTGCTAACTTAGCAGAATAAAATAAAAGCTAGATAAATAAATTATGGCTGAAAGAGATAACGGTAGAAATGCATTTAGAAAAGGAGCGAGGACTCGTAAGATACACGAGGATCCTACCTACTTGTCTTTTATGATTTTATTCCACGGACAAGATCATTCTTCTGAGGCACATTCGCCTTTACTAAATGGAGAAGCAGAATCATATCTAAGAAATGTTGTTAGGACAGATATAGGAGACATATACGCAAATAACCTATCTACATTTAATAGAGTTTTATTAAAGGTCAATAGAGAAATGCCTTGGTTTTGGCAAGGACTAAAGGGTATTGAAACGGCAATGACTTATGGTGAAATGTTAGAACCTTGGAGAGGTGCTGAAAAACCAAAACTAGAAATTGAATGTTTAGAAGAGAACGTTGAATTAACAGCAATTGGCCTTATGGAGTTATATAAGAATTCTTGTTTTGATTTAGACAGATATGTAGAAATAGTACCTAAAAACTTAAGAGAGTTTTCTATGGACGTTTATATGTCAGAGGTAAGAACATTCCAAAAAGATACAGATGCTAGAAATTTAGGGATTACAGATAACCCAGATTCTAGAATTAATTCAACAGGCGCTGATGCTAAATCAGTAAAAGAACTTCATCCGGTGTTTAATTCAAATGACGTAGGTATGGGCGTAGGGTCTAGACCTTTCGTGGCATTAAGATTTACACATTGTGAATTTGATATTGACTCAATTGCAGATTATTTTGCAGATATGAGTAAAAACCCAGAAGCTAAAAAACCTACAATTAAAATACATTGGGGAACATGTAGACCTCTTGCTACAAGACTAGGTCCAAATTTATTTAATGAAAATAGAGATGCTGGTCAAGTATCTATGGGAGAGCCTGTAAACGATGCAACTGATCCTAATCAAATACCCCTAAATGTAGTTAATCCTAAGGCTCAACAAAATGTTAGCTCAATGGATTCATTATCTAACGTACATGATGGTTCAAGCGCTCCAACTTCTGGTGGAGATGCATTCGATAATATTCATAGTGGTACTTCACCTAGAGAAGCATCTGTAACTGAAAGAAAAAGAATTGGACTTAAAGATCTAGCAAAAGATACAATAGGTAGTATTAAAGACGATATTGTAGATACTGCACAAGGATTAGCTGCTGGAGTAACAAATGCAGTTGATAGTTTTAGCCTACAACCAAATGGAATTGGTAATGTACATGGTACACAAATCGGTGGTTTTGCAGGTAACCTATTAGATAATGTAGTTGGTAATATAACTGGTAAATTATTATTAGATAATGTACACGGTGCTGGAGGATTAGGTAGTATACAAGATGCTATTAATGGCGGTCTAATTAATGCCGTTGGTAATTTAATCCAAGGTCAACTTAATAGCGGTGGAAGTGCTGCAAGTGCATTTGCAAGCGGTGGCGGCGGTTCTGGCGTTGGTGATAGAATACATGAATTTGCAATCGATAGTACACCAGATGGTAACTTAAACGCTAATGTAAACGATCCAATTGCTCCACGACAATCAAGTCCTTTAAATCAGAATATTCATCCACAAGGAGTTGATTCTACTCCAGATGGTAACTTAAACAACAACGTACATGAAGGATAATGAACTTTTTAAAGATAATTTACGAGAGACTCACTGGCTCGGAGAAGTAGTTATTAATGAAGATCCTCTACTGCAGGGTAGAGTGCGTGTAAAAGTTTTCGGTAAATTTGATAAATTAACAGATGATGCTATTCCATGGGCAACTCCTATGAATAGAGATCAGGTTGGTGCACATTCAGTTCCTAGAGTTGGAGATGTTGTTGCAGTTAGATTTGATAACGGTAACATTTATCACCCAGAATACTGGTTTCAAGTAGATCAAAACGAAGACTTAAAGGGAGACATCTTAGAGGCATCTGATGCACCGCATGATGTAATTAGTTTAGTCTACGATGCAGAACGTAACGTAAGAATTTACCACTCACCAGAAGATGGCCTAGTCATTACAAGAGGCGAGGGTAAAAAAGAAAGACCTATCATTCAATTAGACGAAGAAGGCATTATTAAGATCTCAACTGATAATAAGATCTTTATGGATTGTGGAGATATATTTGTATCTAATACAGGGGAAGGCGGAGCAGATGAAACTGAACCGGCGGTAAGAGGTCAATCTCTACAAGATTGGTTACAAGCCCTATTAGATGATTACAATGCACATATCCATCCAACAGGAGTTGGACCATCAGGTCCTCCAATGCCTCCTACACCGGCAACTGTAGCAAAATTATCTAGCACACATATTAAGTATCAACAAAAGAATAAGTAACTATGCCTGCACTGTGGCCCAAATTTATTCCTGAACTCGCTAATACAATAATGAGTCAGCAGTTTACTAAACCTGGCGGAGCGATAGTTTCTTATCCACTACCAACGGTTGGAACTGATCAAGTGCCTATCTTTCCCCCAACCGGAGACCTAGTAAAGTCTATTGCTCCTGGTAATCCTATCAATGCTCAATTAACTACAAATCCAGCTGCAATGATAAATGCGATTAATCTTGCGCCATTAAGCGGTCGTTATGATTTTGGTAAAGCAGTTGCTCAACATTATATAGATGCAGTGAAAGGAGCGCCAAAGGCTCAAACTCCATTCGGTGCATGGCATGCAAATAATGGCCTAGCTGAATTAATATTAAAAGAGGGTTATGGTATTGCGTTCGAAAGACTTTTACGAGAAGGTGATATACCTCTAATGGATCAATACGATGAAGATGGAAATCTAACCCAGATGGGTAAAGAGTCTCATCCGGCTTATGCTGAATTTTGCCCGGAAGTTGATGCTCCGCCAGATGAAGAGGAGTTAGCAGAAATGAGAAAGAAGAATGATTTAGCATTTAATAAGTTTGTTGATTCTAAAAAAACAGAATATAATTTACATAAGTTTAGATTCTTTCAATTCCCATGTTTAGTTGGAGGTGAAAGCCAATCAGAACTAGAGGCTATTTTTGCTGCTAGGCTTTTACAACAATTTGAAAGGATTACAAATAAGAATACTAAATGGGAATTCTATATTTGGTTAGCATGTCTTGGCTCAGAGAACTATAGCAACTCAAGTGGATTTGGCGGCGGCTGGTCTGGTATGCCATATCCAAATATAAACTCACAGGCAAAATCAGATATTAGTGCTGCTGGATATGATTGGAGAAAGTTAGCAGATAATGTTAGTAAGCTCTGTATTGATGCAATTCACGAAGTACATCCACCGGAAGAGGAAAACTCTTTGACATACTTTAATACTACATTATTAAGAAATAGAATTAAAAAGAATCCAACAGGGCCGATTACTCTACCGCATGATTTAGATTGTCCATTAAACGAATGGAAACTTCAAGTACCTTATGACTTTGAACACATGCCACCGGAAAACCCAAGCCAAAGACCTAAAGTTTTAACCTCTAATGTAGTGGCTACTTTTAGTTGGTACCCTGGAGTAAGAAGTGGTAATTTTACTGCAAATGCAGAAGGAGTTGTAACTAATGCGCCAAAATTTACTAAGACTAAGAATTGGGTAAAATCAAAATATGAAAACGATGAGTGGAAGCAGAAATGGAGAAAGGTGCCTGCAAATAAACTAGCTGCGGCTGCTCAAAAGCCAGATGCGCAAGCAGCATTTTTTGAAATTGATCCTAAACCAGAAGGTACTCTATTTAAATTTGAATATCATAAAGCTAAATGCGCTAAAGAGGCAGCGGCGGCATGTGAAGAAGATGCGACAGCGGTCGATCACCCATGGGAACCTAGCGGAACTACGCCTGGTGGTAAATCTTTTAGCGGAGATCCCTATATGATGATGGCAAGAGTTACAATTGCTTATTGGTATGCCTGTATTGTTAAACCATTTGGTCCAATGCCAGCAGCTCTACCTGCAATGATTAATGCTCCATTAGGAGGACTTTACATTCCAATCTATTATGGAAGTGCAAATAGACTTGCTAATAATTTAAGGAAGGCATGGAATACAGGTAAAGTATTTAACAAAGTACCTATGACCCAACCTCCAGCATTTGCAACATCAACAGCAGTTGCAGGAGCTTATGCCCTGCATCTACTTGAATTTAAACTCTTATATCTTGGTGGTATTCCAACGCCGGTCGGTCCAGTGCCGATGGTTGGTTTTGTACCGGTAGTATTTTAACCCCAGTCTTTTTCGAAGGTGTACCAATGGTCTGCAGACGCACAGTCTCTACATGCATCAGCAACAAGTGTTACCTTATCTTCCATTGTTAGCATCGTTAGAATGGCTCCTACGTGCATCTCGATTAACTCACTTGTCGGGAGATACTCAGCCACATGTGCTGCTATTCCAGTAATAAG
>Ga0066605_10001224_pt1 | contig 17070 bp, 21 predicted proteins | sample SaaInlLV_DNA_10m_FD_60385 | JGI IMG/M metagenome (GOLD analysis project Ga0066605, IMG submission 60385) | Marine microbial communities from expanding oxygen minimum zones in the Saanich Inlet - SI075_LV_DNA_10m | ecosystem: Environmental > Aquatic > Marine > Unclassified | place: British... | reverse complement strand
TCAAAGTTGTCTTCGAGATCATGGACTGCCAAGTGTTGTGCTACGACTGCATTCTCTATTGAGGATTTTATAATTGCCTCTGCCCAATTCTTGTTTGCCATTCCTCTAGTATCTTTTAGAGTGTTGCGAACTTCTTGTGCCTTCTCTCTTTGCTTTTGGATTTGCTCCAACTCTTCGGGAGTGAGGTTAGACAAAGCACCACTCTGCTCGTCTGCCTCTTTCATCAGTTTGTCAATATCCTTATCGGATATACCGAACTCATCATCTAACTTACTCATCACTAATACCTTATCAACCTGTAATTCCTGGAGACTCAGTTCCAGTAATATCTGGAGTTTCAGTTGGTGCTCCAGAAATATTTATAGTGGTAGATGCAAATGGAGTTTCAATATCCACCATCCACAACCAAATGTTTTCAATGATCCCAGATGCCTCAACGTCATCATTCAAGAACTTATACAATACAGTCTCGCAAGTGAACTCCATCTCACTACGAATGATTCTTTGTCCTGCTTGATTGCCTACCTCAAATGAATTATTTGGAGATACCGAATCAAGTCTTACTCTTATCTGTCTCTCAATACCTAGTCCTCTTTCCTTTACCCCAACATTCACATAAGGATTGAAGTGTGGTAGTATATTCTCTTGTAGTTGTGCCCAGTGGTCAATGTATTTACACCATATACTTACAGTATAAGTGATATTGAATGGAACTGGTTGAATATCCTTTCTTATTTGTGCAATACGTTTAGATCCATCTGGATCATCTACGATCTCTCTCAATAGAGTTCTTGGCATATTCTTACCAGTCTCTCTTTCAACCGCAGGAGCAATACTTGATATTTGGATACCAATACGAGGTAGCATGGTATCTTTCTGGTCGATCTTCTTGTGATCCCCACCATACTTCAAGTATTCATAGAGTGCCTCTTTTGTATCCAATGATACATGGACAGGTATATCTAAGATAGGTTCACCTGTTTCATTATCGTAATTACGCACCTTGAGATCACGAAACAACTGACTAAATGCCATGGTTGTAATCTTGAACGAATTACCAATGATAAAGGGTCTTCCCACTATTCTAGTATCCCAATAACAGTCTTACCATAATTCAAGATAATATCTTCATCATATGTCTTTACATTGTGCAAATATTGCTTGATATACTTCTTATGGGACTTCAGCATCCTTGTTCTTTGCTGATATTGTTTCTCTAATAGGTGGTAGATCTTGCGAACTTGTGTTCCTACCTTATCCATATCTTGAATGCCCACTGTAACGTATGCCTGTTTCAGCATTACTACTAACAAATTATACTCTTCTTTCATACTCATCACCAATTCGAACCCCAATTTGCATCATTCCTAAGAATGTCATCACTTGCTCTTTTCTCTTTTATAATATCATTGTCATCATTTTCCCCTGTCGGTCCAGGTACTTCTACCGCAGGATTCTCGTCAAGGTTTCCATCATTGTTGAACTCATTATCCAGAGAATCACAAAACTCTTCTGGTAGTGGATCAACAACATCTTGTTTGTCTGCATCACAATCAAATAGTTTCTCACCTTCGATCATTCGTGGTGTTAGTCTAACAGTCCAATACATCTCTTTACCTGCAATGATACCTTCGTTATCATCAATAGACAATACTTCATATACGATATTGTTTTGGGTATAGAGTAACCAATCACTTGGAAGTGGGTTTGGTCTTCCGACTACCTCTGTAAATGCTTCCTTCGGTATGAATAGGATTCTCTCGGATTCCTCTTTGTTTATCCCTCCAATTGAGTTCATAGTCCACACATCATTTTCATTCTGATCTGGGATTGCCTTCATCGTATATTTCTCTTTGTAAGTCTTGTTTACATCTTCTCCCCAAATAGAAGTTAATGAATCAAGTTTATATTCACTTACGGGATAATAGAATATAGTCACACCATATATTGATGTTGCCTCATTGACCATAAAATTATATAGGTTATGAGTTCTACAAGCATTATGTCTTTCAGTCTTCCAAAAGACATTCTTTGCGAGAGGGTTGACGTTATTGTTATTTGGAAATGACATTATCAACCTGTGTAAAACAGTCCTCCTGCCCATTCAGCATTACCATACTTGCCTGTGGGTAGTTCTTCTTCAAGTTTCTCAATCTGAGTATCAGCAAAGTTATTGTAGAACTCTGCATTCCATTCACCACCACCTGGAAGTTGGAATCCAGTGAATGATGATGTATTTGCTCCTACTTGCCTTGCTAACAGTGCAGTTGCATATCGTTGCAACCAAAGATCCCTAAAACACTTTTCATCTGAAGTCTCTCTGGTTGTGATCATAGCAATACATCTCCCATGTTCACTATCAGTAGGTGTTGGGAATACTATAATCTCTTTAGCATAATCGTTGAATTGTACTTCAAACTTCTTAGTGTATCTTTGCTCAATAAGTGAAGCATACTCAAGAGCAATTTCAGTGGTTAGAAGATTATCATAAATCCCACCCGTGTGTCCGAATATACCCCTAGAACCGAATTGGGATTGCCATGAGAATAACCCTACCGCAGCTTGGGTTTCTTCCGCATCAAATGAGAATCCTAGATCTCCTCCTGTTCCTGTGTCTGATAGGGGTTGTTCTATTGCCAATACATCGTCACATACTTGATATACGGACTTCCCCGACTGTAATTGGAGGATTAGTACGTCTTTCTCATTGGATGACCCAGAAGAGGCATTTTTGAAGTAATCAAGGGCATCGTCAATTACAATGTCAAGTTGGTTTAGAACACTTGCTACAATTTGTGGACAACCAGAGGTTCCTGTAACACCTGTACCAGTTGTTCCTACTGATTCTGTACCAGTTACCCCTGTGACACCAGTTACAGCACAATCAACAGTGCCATATTGTTGTACTACTAGATTTACTACAGGTTCACCCAGTCTAAGTAAGATAGAAGACTTGAATTCGTCCCTAGTTCTAATTCTTGCCATTATATGTCTCGTTATAAGGTATCTTTACCATATTATTTATATGACACACCTTTGGACCTTAGTTTATCTTCCATTTCTTCTGTGGTTTCTGGTACTGATAGTCCATGTCTTAGAAGTTGATTTGTATGGTTAATTACATTTCTGAGTTTCCTAACATCCCACTTACCATTACTATCTCTGTTACAAGCACCAAGTTTTCTGAGTTTGGATAGTCTACCCTTTAGGGTCTTCACTGTGCCAGACGTTAGTTTCTTTGGAACTTCCTTGTCAATGTCTTTGTTCCTTTTACTGATAGCATTGATCTCAATGATTGGCAAATCTCCCTTCACTTTGATCTCCTCATGGATAAGTTCTTTGAGTTTCTCAATGGCATGTCTACGGAAACCTGCTTGATCACTCAAATTGTCTCTCATCTCTCTAAGATTTACACCCTTACTAATCAACATAGTCAACAAAGTGTCTTGAGGGATATGTCTCCAATCAATAGTTCTCATTTCTTGTTTGTCTTCTTCAGTATATTCAGTCGTACCGAATACAGATTTTTCATCTAATTCAACCAAGTATCTGAAGAATTCTGGGGTCATTTTCTCAGCAGGGAACTTCATATCTTCTGATACTGACTCAGCATCAACTTCACTCTTGCTGTTTACTGCAACCTTCAGAGCAGGTTTCTCCAATTCCTTCACTTCACTCTTGATCTTTTCGTCTACAAATTTGTCAAACTCTGGAAGTGCATCATACTTATCAAAATCATCCTTCTCAATTGCACCTGTGGTTGCTCCCTTCTCAGACTTCTTTGCTTCCTCATAATTCTTTTCTTCAACGACCTTTATCTCAGCATCCTTTTTCTTTTGTTCATAAGTAAGGTCTTTTACATTTTGATCCGACTTCTTACCCTTCTTGAGACTATCCATGAACTCTTTCAAGTTCTGAACATAAGTAGGTCTACCATTGTTGTCCACCACTGTTACAAAGTTCTTCTTTGTCATTACACGCAACGTACTGAGTTGCTGTTCAAGTGTTTGATCTAATGCGTAAACATCTGGTCGAACACCGTAAGTTGCAATCTCACGAATAACATCATCTCTGCTCATCATGTTGGATGGTTGGGGAACTGTTAGAAGTTGTTCAATCCTTGGGACCATTCCTGTCACATCATCAGTTACTTCATGTACTGCGAAATTAGGGTGACTATCAAGAATTGCTTTTAGTCTAGCATCGGAACTTTCGTCCAATTTAATTACTTGGTTGGGAGCAAAACTTCTCCTTCTATTATTATAATTAAACCAAGCACCTCTTACACATTTGTAATACTTCATATAATAAACCTCTCGTAAACTTGTATATCTTTATTTATAATGTATTTAATAAAAAAAGGGACACCCCGAAGGATGTCCCCTGTAAAATTGATTACTGTTACTCTTATACGATAGTCGCAGAAGAGTCAACCCAATCAGCAGTTCCACTGGTGAAAGCACCAAGTGATCCAGTTGAAGTGAGTCCAACAACATTAATCTTACGATAGTAATTGTGAGATCCGAAGAGGTTATCAACGATACCATAACGAGTCATGACTCCTGCTCTTGGAGAGAAAGATTCCTCACCAGTTGCTTTAGAGAACATGAGGGGGATGTATGGACAGTAGATAATTCCAGTGTCGTTTTCTCTTGCACCTTTGTATCCAACGATAGCAAAGTCTTCGTTTACAGATGCGTAAGCAAATGTGTCACGATAGATCTTGATACCATTGAGTTCACCAACCAGAGAAACTCCAGAAGTCAAAGTGTTCACAGATCCAGTCAATCCAGAGAATTGAGTGAAACCTGGGATTTGAGAAAGAGCAGTAACAACTCTAGGTGAACAAACAACATAGTTACCTGCTCCCATACGAGTAGCACGTGCAATGTCTTCAGCACCATGAACGATAGTAGTCCAGAGAGTCTTGAATTTCTCAAGTTCCCATCGACCGTCAGCAGATCCAGTTGCGGTTCCACCTGCCCAAGCAGCTGAAGTACCATACGTCCAAGTCAATTCACCACCAAAGGTAGCTGCATTGTGGATACGTCCAACAAGTTCCCTGTCGATTTCTGCTTGCACTTCGTATGCAAGCAAGTCCATCATTTCTTCTTCAAGATCAATATCTTGCATCGCTGCAAGGTCTTGTTGTGCTTCAATAGACCAACGTGCCTTCATCTTACGAGTTCTTGCCTTGATTTCTTTTTGCTCAACAGACAATCCTGCTTCACGAATCTTTTCAGTAGCAGGATTAGTGTAGTTAAATACAGATGGTTGCTTGATTTCACTCAACAGTTCACCTGCTGAGGTGTTATGAGAACCAGTGTATGTTGCATCAGGTGCGTTGTATCCGAGTTCTGCACCAGATTCGTCCTTGAAACGCAATGCGTATGCAAGAGAAACAGGTCCAGACATTGGTTGAACACCAACAAGTTGGTTAGCAAGCAATTCGGGGAATACCCTTCGAACGAGAGGCATTGCGATTTTCTTGTAACGAGCAATGTTGTTGAAAGAACTAGATGATCCAGAAGAACCATCTTGTACGTTGTCACCTACTGTAGGAACTGAACCAGTTCCAGATTCTCCAAGAAGTCCGTTGAAGTATCTCTCTTCAGACTCAAGAAGTTGTGCCATGTTTTTTACTTTTGAGTCTGTATCCAGACCTTCAAGCAATTTTGCCCATTTTCGGACAAGTCTATCAGTATTTGCAGTTGACATAATATGTCTCCTTATAAATTAGTTTAGTATTGGGTGAATCCCGATTATCGTTGCATGTTCTTGAAGATATTTGCATATTCTTCAATTTCATCAACAGGTTGTTCAACATCTTCGTCAATTTGATCCAAATCTTCGTCAAGGTCAGCATCCTCAGATACTACTTTGTCAAAAGACTTTTCTTCAAGTTCAACAGAATCTTGAACTTCTTCAGTAATAACATCGTCAGTTGAATCAGTTTCTTCAACGATTACCATGTCTCTAATCATAGAGAAACGACTTTCGATTTCAGAAGCATCAACACCTTCCAACAATTTTACTGCTCTCTCACGTTGGGATTCAGTTAGTCCCTCACAAACTTTAGAGATATTCACATCACGTGCAACATTCTTGAGTTTCTTGTTAAGTGCCATAGATTCCTCTACAGTCTCAGCAAGTTGCCCACGAAGATTTAGAATTTCTTCCCGTGATTCTTTAAGTAAACCGAATTGCTCCTCATCGAAGCGAATGTAATTTTCTTCCATAACAGACTTGAAACCATTTACAATAGGTTCAAGCACTGCAACTTTTGCACTTGTTTCAATAGCATCCGCAGGAATTGCTTTGGATACTTCAAGATCTAGATACTCATCAAGTTTTTCGATGATTCCTTCAACGAAGGTTTCCATCTCTTGCTCTTTTTCTGTTTTGAATTCTTCAACAGTTGTTTGAGTTTCTTCTGTAAGGTTAGTTCGGAACTCTTCTGCTTTTGCAATGAAGGTTTCTTCAAGAGAAGTAACTTTAGATGTAAACTCTTCAGTCTTTTCTGCTAGGATAGTATCGTACTTTTCTTTTACTTCGGACTCAATGAGTTCCTTTTCAATTTCAAGTTTTGCGTCAGTTCGTGCTTCCACGATCTGTTCGATTTTCTCAGTGATTTGAGTTGCTTCCTCTTCGGATACACCCTCACCGACAAATTGACTTAGTTCTAGTTCTTTACTCATGCCTTACTCCTTACAGAAAATTTGAGTTTACTTTTATTTATATGTTTGTAACATAACCCTTTAGATATTATCCAAAATTTGGTTGATTATTTGAAATTTCTTTGCTTTCTTTTCATCTGACTTCTTTGGCATAACTGTTAGTTTTCTCTCAATGTTTTCCAAGAGATCCCCAAGAGTTTGTACCTTAATAGTGTTGTCAGTGTCGATCATGTACCGAACACTTTCCAACATACTCTCAACATAAGCATCTGGAGCAGAAGGTTCAGTAACAACATCCACAGTAACAAGATTGAAAGATTCAACAATGTTGTCACCCTTCGTGTTCTGTGTAACTTGCCCCAAACCTCTGGTAGATACTCCCAAAGGAAAACCATCATCAATTAGATTTCTGACGATACATCCTTTGGGTGTTGACGCAATCTTTGCAATACCCATTCCATTGTTCCCTTCCATCTTCAACTCAGTAATATAGTGAGAGATTCTGTCTGGGTCAATTTGAGTATGAGGGGGATGCGAGAGTTCACCTGCAACCATTCCGAATTTTTGGATCTTCTCGTTGAATTCGGTTACTGCTTGCTGAAGAACATCAGTAGGATAAATCCTCTTGTTCTTGTTCTTCACATTTCCTTGAAGAAAAATTCCCTTGATGACGTAATCCTTTTTCCCGTTCTCATCGGTTACAGGAGTAATCTCCGCATCTTGAAAATTGTTCTCGGCAAGTAGTGTAAGATTTTCTTGCATCATATCCCTCTAAAGTTATTCATTATCTTTATTTATACTTATTCTTCCGCATCAGTTGAAATTTGATCTCGGAACTCTTGCTTTTTTACGTCAATTTTGTCCTTGATAATTTCTTTGATTTTCCCTTGCAAAGATTCCTTCGCAGTAGGATAATCATTGTTCACCAACGCATTATATAGATCTCTCGTTTTATCACTCATGGTATTTCTCCTTTATTTAAAAACCACCGTCAAATCCTTCTAGTTCACCTTCTTCTTTCTCTTTCTTAATTCTTTGCTTATTCTCTTCGATCTCTTGATCGGTCATACATAGGAATTTCTTCTGTGCAAACTCTTTGGAGAATACTTGCCCAATATAAGTTCCTGCATCAGCAAAGTTTCGCATACGTGTTTCCATTACATTTGCTTCTTGATATTCTTCATAGTGATGATCTTGATGGAAAAGCATCTCGAAGTCTCTTTCCTTCAGACCATATTCTTTCCATAGCCCTTTCATCTTTAGATGAGTAAAGAAAACATCCATTACAGTTTCCTTCATCCTACAAGTTATTCGTTTTACCATCTTCATAAATTTTACTTCTTGGTGTGTAACATCTCCCAGTTGACCACCATTGAAAGTTGATTGTTCATCCATTCTTCTAGATTCTGGAATCTGTAATGCACGATATAGTTTCTTCAAGAAGTAATCAAGGTCAGTGATTTCTCCAAGTTGTTCACCTCCTGCCAAAGTATCCACTGAAGACCCTCCACCATTCTCGGGAACTGAAAAGAAATAGTCTTCCAACATATTCTGGATGTTTGCTTGACCATCAATCTCACCTGTGTTTGTCTTATAGATCTTCTTTTGCCTATACTGACGCATAATCTTTTGGATGTATTCTTCCTGCTTATGCTTGGGCATGTTCCCAGTAGCAATATTGAAGATACGTTTCTCTGGTGCTCTAACTACACGATAGATGATTACTGCCTCTTCCAATAGTTGCAATTGTCTCCAGATCTTCTTGATCTTCTCAAGGTATCCTAGTGCAATCCTTTCCTTGGTTGCACTGTTATATGCAAATTGTCCAAAGTTAGCATATGTGATTTGGTGCTTTCCTACGGTGATTGGTTCATTCTTACCTTCGACATTCACTTTAAAGGTATGAGGTTCACCATCGGTATCCCAATTAACAAATATCTCATCTGGCATAAGTTTCTTGATATTAGTAATACCTTTATCCTTGTTTTGTGGATTGTGTACCTTCTCTATGAATATTTCAGCATTAACAAGAAAGTTGTAAGTCATATTCCAACCCTTATGATCAAAATCAAATAATTCATGATAAACATACTCCCACTCTTTCATGAGATTATCTTTTATGTTAAGATTAGATAACAACCTCTCATTTCTAATATTTAATTCAGCAACAGAACCATCTTTGTCTGGTGCGATAATTTCATCTGTAATTGTATTCAAGGCATTATCAATTTCTGGATACTCACTCATCTGTCGATATACCGATAGTTTGTGTTCCTTAGACATTTCCTCATGAGCAACATATCTCTTGAGATTACCATAGGATTGTGATTTATAGAAGTCATTTCCTTCTTGATTACCAGTAACCGCATCCTCAAGTGACACTCCTTGGTCCCTTGGAGCATACTCTTCTTCCATCTCACCAAACACATCAAGAATGTTTCTCAAAACTCCTTGCGAGGAGTCGATCATGTCCTGTATGCTTTTTTGCGTGTTACTAAATAAACCCATATTTTAGATCCTTGTTTCTTTTATTTATAGTAATTCTAACCAAATAAGTGCTTTTCGGTGATAATCTTGAAAATCATTCCTCTTTCTTTGCAGAATTTTTCGGTTGCTTTCCACTTACATTGGTTGGTTTCATATACTTGCGATTCGTATAACATTGTCTTCTTTGATTTCTTTTTTCCGTTCCTTGGAGGTCTAGTTTCCCTGTGCGGTTTTATCTCAACAACAAACCTTTCACCCGATATTTTGGTGAAGTAAAAGTCTGGGAAATACTTCCTTGATTTCTGTTTTACAGTGTCATAATATGGTATTGCTAGACACTCACTGCCCCACTCCTTTACATGGGGATTGTTATCAAGATAACTACAAAATTTGAATTCCCAAGAACTCCTACAGTATGGTCGTTTGGAACCTCTATATTTTTGTAGATTTCTTAGATTATATGGTCCTTGCTTGAAACTTCTTTTTGCGTTTTTCTTTATCATTCTCACCACCTAATGGAGTTTTATGGACAGCAATTGCCCCTGTCCCAGTTCCATTTTCATCAACATCTTGGAATTCTTCATGACCTGTTGTATCATCAAACTTAGTCAATTCTTTTGCATACTTCAAGAAGTATTGTTTGATATATTGGACTATTACTGAAGGGTTGCCCTTCTTTCTTGCAAGTGGTTTAATGTCTGGATCTCTCTTCGTAAAGTTGAATGTGACCATGACACCATTTGTATCAGTCTTGCCATTCTTTCCGAAACCAGAGACAACTATCTCGAACGCAACATTGTCTGTCCCTACCCCATCTCCATCAACATTCCTATATGCGATGTTGATGGTTTTACCTATCTTCAAATCTTCTTTATTGAATGTTAGGTCTTTGGTTGAAGGAACAATATTTTTCAATTCTTCCTTCAACCGATCCATAAAGAAATTAACTGTTCTTAGTGAATCATCTTCATATTGTTCTACTAAAGAAAACTTTTCGTCTAGATTCATAATCCATCCCCTTGTCTCCTTTATTTATAAGTGTTTATCCCTTCAAAGGTTTCAACAACTCTGAGAACTCTGAAATATGTTCCATAAAGTGTCGAAACTTATTCTCCTTACAGAACTTTAGGAGGTTCGTTTTAGGAAGTTCATAATTCTCATACTGGTCAATGATTTTCTTCTTGATTGCTTTAGGTTGTGCAGTTAGATTTACCAACTTGTTGTTCCTTTTGAAATCCTCTTTCAACTTCTCATCACTTTCCAATAGTTCCTTCACAGACTCTTCAGAGATATGGTGCTTTGCCATCTTCTCTGTAAAGTTCTTTGCTCTGGCAGGTGATACACCATATTGGTTTAGATACTTGAAATACCAATCATATAGCAACGTATCATCATTCTCCATCTTGACTTGTGCGAACTTCTCATTCTCTGCAAGACCTTCCATGACACAGTATCGTAGAAACTCTGGTTTGAATGTGTATTTCACTCCAATAGAAGGGATAAAGTCAGACTTGTCTCCTGCCATAACCTTCACTAGCATGTGATGTTTAGGATTATCGTCATGCAAGTATGCTTTCTTCATTGGTGAGAAGATCTTTACATCATCGTTCTGTAAGAGTTGGATGTAGTCATGGTCGGTAGTTACGACAAACTTCTTACCCTTTATACGTTGACATAATACTGCAATAATATCGTCTGCCTCTGCGGTGTTCACTTCCAACACCTTTACAGGAACATACTTCTTCATTACGTTGATGAACTCTTCTTGGTAGTCATAGAACTCTTGCCAAGTGAACCAATGGTCTTCTGCTTTTGCTTTTGCCTCATCAGCATTTCGAGTAACCTTCCTATGTTTCTTATACCATGGGAAAATGTTCCTTCTCCAATTTGCCTTGGAGTCTCTTGCTACTACAACTTCAGTAACATCCTCGAATTGTTTGATATACTTGAATATATCGTTGATATAATAAAACCTCCAGAGTCCGAATCCTTCCTCTGCTGTTTCTTCTCTTCTACACACAAACATCTTACTATATGCAATGTAAGATGAATCAATGAACAATGTTGACATATTTTCCTTCAATAAAAATAAGGGTTACTGAGAATTATACTCGGCAACCCTTATAGTCAAGAAGTTTTTATTATTTTAATCTTGCGGAACCAAATACAAGTATCGTCTTTTGTTTTCGGTATTCTCAACATAGAATCTTTTTAGTTTCTTTTTCTTGATGAGTTTACTTCCACCTTCACCGACATATCGTTGCCAGTGTTCGTTTAGGTTACGATCAAGAAGTGCTTTGTATTGTGATCCAGTTACTCTGATTACAGGAATACCATCTTCTTCGAGCAAGAATTTGTCTGTAACAGATTCAATCAAATCAAGTTCTTCATGCTTCTTCTTGTATGTTACAGCAATATAACTCTCTTTAAGTCTAACTTCATATTCGGTATCCTTTCCTTCTTGGAATCTCTTGAAGTCATAATAGTCATTGCCTTTTTTGGTTTTGGTGTAATGTTTCACATCAGCAATATCTTCGCATAGTGCATAACCTTTATCAACCAATGATTGTAGTGCATCGTATGTCTTAATATCGTCTACTGCCAAAGATGAACCAGAATCTTCCTTCAATGTTGAAAGCAATTTCAATTCAATTTGTTCTTGGAGTTTTTGGTATTCCTGTTCTTTCAGTTTTTGATTTTCAGATTCAGTAACAAGTTCTTTTTGTTGGAACCTGTTAAACCCAACATACTCTTTGCCTTTTAGTGTAAGTTGGTGAATACCATCTTTGTTTTCAATCAATTCCATGTCAACTGCTTCTTGAAGTGCTTCGTATGCTCCAATAGTGGAAACATCTACTCTTTTTCCTTCTTCAATTACGTCTAGAACAGACATAATTTCTTTGACTCTTTTCTCAGTTTGATTTTTATTTCCCATGATACTTGACTCCTTACATTAAAATGAGATTGTACTGTTATTTATAAGATACTAATTTTTGACTACCCTGCATCTCAGATTTACTATCTGATTGAAGCACATAGGATCGTAGATGTTGTCGATTATTAGTCGAGCCTCTTCGATTTTCAATTCCGATTTGGATTTGTGAAAAGATATTATTTCGAAATCATACTTGGATTCATCACTCTCTATACTCTCAGCAATCAACCCACTTGACGAACAATATGTTCTCCAATCCGAATCCTTCACACATTTTCTTTTACGTTTCTTTCCCTTCAATGGAGGTCTAGTAATAGTCTTATATAGAAGTTTACATCCTATATAAAACTTGTTTGACGATTTCTCTGTTATCTTATAAACAAAGGAAATTGCGTCTTCTGGGATACTTGTTGGATGTTTAGACCAATGACCCCAATCTATATCATTTTCCTCGTTGCTCATTGATCACATCTTTCACTTGTATGTTTGCTAACATTTTGTAATACTCATCCTCTTCGAAACCCTCTTTCATAATTTCATTTCGGATCTTATAACTCAACTCTCTTACTCTGCTTTCCTTTTGCTTTTGCTCAACCAAGTATTCTACACTATCATCTTGGATTTCAACATCTTCTTTCATCATTACCCAATACGTTAGAAGTGTTCCAATAAACTTATTCTTTATGAAGAACTTCTTTATCTTTGCCAAGAATCGGTCAAGGAGAGTCCATGCTTCCTTCTCATCGTGCTTCTCTGGGGGTTTAATTACATTACCATTCTTATCTATGATACCCATCTTGTATGCCTTCCATGTCTTGAAAGGTTTTAGCAACCTAGCAGTTAGAACAAGAAGTATAGCACCATCAATAAATCTACCCTCATTAAGTTGAGTTAGTAATTGATCTTCGTTAGAATCCTGCATCTTCTTCTCCACCAAACGCATCCTCTCCTCCACCAGACTCATCTGAGTCTATAATATCATTTATATTAGAGAGAAGTTCTCTTGCTGATACCAACTTTCTCTTTTCTTTTGGTATCTTTATGTATGCAGAGTTGAGTTTTGTTGTCATTGCCTCATCATCTAATTTATTCAAGAGGAATTCATAATAATCATAAGAGTTGTTGGTGTCAATTTCGTACTCTGAATCTGTCGTAATAGTGACAAATTCATTATCAACATCTAACTCATCGACTGGTTCCTCAGATTCCTCTTCACCATCATCGTTCATATTACCATCTGTAGGTTCTTCTTCTGGAGCAAGTTCTTCACCACCTTCATCATCGACTGGTTCTTCTTCGGGTTCTTCATCATCGACTGGTTCTTCTTCGGGTTCTTCATCATCGACTGGTTCTTCTTCGGGTTCTTCATCATCGACTGGTTCTTCTTCGGGTTCCTCTTCAGATTCTTCATCATCGACTGGTTCTTCTTTGGGTTCCTCTTCTGATTCATCCTCGTCTTCGTCATCAATCTCAAGTTGGTCGGCATTTGCCTGTACCTCTTTGGTTAGTTCTTCAACTTTTGCTCTTTCCTCGGGATCAAGTTTCTCTAATGCTTTAGGGTCCGTGATGATTTCTACATCTTCCAAGTCATCCTCTTCAGTTTCCTCTTCTTCGTTTTCCTTTAGAAAGTTGTTGATACGATCAAGGACACTTCCCTTTCGATCCTTTGGAAGTTTCTCGGAGATTGTTGTTTCCTCAAGAACACGATCAACGAACTCCCCCAACCTATCTTCAATATCTCTCCCTATAACACTCATTCTTTCTTTCCTTTGTCTCTCAAGTTTCTTATGCTGTTTGGTTACACCACGTTGTTTTGTCTTTCCAATGTTTTGTCCATCTCTTCGGTTTCTTCTCTCACCCATTTCCATTTTCTTTTCGACTGGTTTACCATCAACCATGACAACCTTACAATCTTCCCTATCTGAAGTATATTCGGTTTTCAACTCTCCAGAGGAGGGATCTTTTACTTTCTTCTCATGTATCATTTGAAAGTATAACCTTTTATAGTCCCTCTTTCGACTGATCCTTTCAAGGTTTCAATAGTCTCTGGGGAGAGATACTTTACTGCCTCGTCTTTGTGTTTCTTATCATGATCATCATTGAAGAAAATCTCAAGGTCAATTCTCTTTTGATTACCAGTGTTTTGCATTGCAGTATATAAATGGTCTAACCATCCTGCTTTGATGAACTCTGGGGTCTTGATGTTCTTGTTCATCTTGGTGAGATCGGGATCTGCCTTGTCTTTTGCAGTAAGTGCTTTACTCCAATCCTTCTTGAGAGTCTTTGTATCATCCTTACCGAATTGTTTTGCTTCGGTTAGTGTTTCTTCAACAAGTTGTGTAAGTTTTCCCATTAGACTCTCCTATTCTCTATTATTTATATGTATAATAAAAGAAAGGACACAGAGTACCACCTAACACCCTGTATCCTTCCTAAGTTGACGTAATTATTTTATTTTATTAATCTTTGTCTTCTTCATCAGAGTCATCAGTTTCTTCTTCCTCTTTCTCAGAGTCATCAGTTTCTTCTTCCTCTTCTTTTACTTTTTCACATTCGCAAGGTTCTTTTCCGCACTCTTCGCAAGATTCTTCATCTACGATGAGTTCTTTACCTTCTTCAGTCTCTCCCTCTTCACTCGATTCATTGAAAGAACCAGTTACGATTCCAGCTGCCTTTTCCCAATCACCATCGGAGTCTTTGATAGCGTTGTCTACAACTCCTGCTACTTTCTTTTGATCAACTTTATCACCAAATGCTTTAGAAGCAAGTTTGTTTGCATATGAAAGGAGTTCTTCCTTTGACTCAACCTTACCATCACCATCATCTGCTTCAGTTACTTTATAAGTTCCTTCCATGATGGTCTTTAGGTCAGTTGTGAAGGATTCTTGGAGATCCTCAAACTTCTTCTCTACTCTTTTCTGTACTTCTTCGTTTGTCATGATAGACTCCTTTATTTACCTGTTGCTGATTTCTTTTTCTTAACAATTTTGACTTTTCTATTTTTAGTATCAATAGATACAGTTTTGTTTGGATCTTTTTCTGCCCTTTTCTTGGCATTATCAATTTTACTCGACATTTGATCTTTAACTCTGTCAGTTCTCTTTTTAGATTTCTCTTTCGATGTTTTTCCCTTGCCCGTTTTGACTTTCCTTCGATTGTTAATAAGTTCTTGTGTTGACGATCTACCCTTTCTAGTAGTAGTTGCCTCTTTTCCCTCTACCTCATCAATTTCTTCACACTCACAGGGATCTTTACCACAACCGCAATCTTCCTCAGATTCTTCAATTTCCTCGCACTCGCAAGGATCTTTTTCACAATCAGAGCAAGTTTCTTCCTCACTCTCTACAATTTCATAACCAAGCATATTGCACATGTCCTGCATGTAACTCTCGCTGAGTTCTGTCAGTTTATCTTCGAATTTGCTCATTGTTTTGCTCCTAGACCTAACATATCCTTCAGTTTATCGACCTTTCCACCAAATCTAACAGCATTTCGAGCAGATGATCTCTTACTCTTAGTCTTTGTAGAACCCTTTTTTGCTGTCTTCTTTAGTATCTTTCCTTTCTTTTTGCTCAATTTAACCAATTGCATAAGAGTTGCTTTGGGTTTTTCTTTTCTACGAACCCACTTACCAAACTTTCCTATTGCTTTATTGTATTCATACTTTAGTTGAAATCTTGCCTTTAGCATTTTATCAGGAACCTTGTCCCCTGCTAACTTTTTTAGTATTTTATTTTTTGATAACTTCTGAAACTTCCTTTGCATGTATTCCTTAGCATTAGGTACAACACCCTCTTCAAGTTCTTCATCATCATCTTCCATGTCCTTGAGATGTTTCTTAATATCTTCTAGGTCTTCATCATCTAAATCACCATCATCATCAATATCAAGTTCATCCTTTTCAACGTCAACATCTTTAACGTTAAAGTCGTCTATGTCGAGAGAATCCAACTCGTCTTCGAGTTCTTTCTCGGATTTTTCAAATAGAAATTGTTTAAAACTCATGGTTGGTTCACCTCTTTATCTTATTTATATACTTTTTAATTACTATAGGGTCCAGAGCATACCCAATAATTGGTTTGCACTCGCAAAAGTTCCTGTGTACTTCATGAACTCACCATTCCAGATAAAGGTGATACCTTCTTCGGGGAATAGGGCATCATATCCTCCTGCCTTCTCAAACCTTTCCATTTCCATTTTGAATTTCTTCATAACCTTGGGGTCTTTAGAAGCACTGATCTTCTTGACCGCACTTTCTAGATCATCCTTCATCTTTCGGATTGTCTTGTCTGGATTCAATACCATGAAGTCTTTTATGTTTGACAATACAGTAGCACCCAATTGTTGAAAGAGATTCTCAAATGGGATAGTTGCGTTCTTGTATTCTTGTCCAGATACCTTGTCAAGTTCCAGTACCTTCTTGAGTTGTTCACCCTCATACGTCTTCTTGATCATTGGGATCTTGTATGATTTGTCACCATGAGCAAGACGATTCAAGAGTTGCTTGTCATCCTCTACACCGATCTTCTTCATCAATCCTAAGAAGTGTGCTTCGATATACTTACCCAAAGATTCATTGTCTTTGATCTTGTGCTTACTTTGAAGTTTACTCAGTCCACCATGAAACTTACTTTGCTGTCCTTTGAAATCGGGAACAACTGGCAGATTAGCATTTTGTAGGTTAGATATAGTGTAGGTGTCTTGCTTGCTTTGATCTTGTTGTTTGATCATCCCAGATAGAACGTCTGCGTCCTTCTTGTCCTCACCAATTGCTTCACCACTCTCATCATACTCTCTGGTCCCATGGAACCTAAGTTGGTTAGAACCATAATGTACAACGTTCTCAGAGTCAACGTGCATTACTTCAACGGACATAAACTTCTTACCATTCTTGAAGATCTTGTCTCTCTGCTTGTCTGATAGTTTGGAGATTGCGTTGCTCAAGTCTTTTACAGCATTGTTGTATGCGTA
>Ga0066605_10001216_pt1 | contig 17111 bp, 13 predicted proteins | sample SaaInlLV_DNA_10m_FD_60385 | JGI IMG/M metagenome (GOLD analysis project Ga0066605, IMG submission 60385) | Marine microbial communities from expanding oxygen minimum zones in the Saanich Inlet - SI075_LV_DNA_10m | ecosystem: Environmental > Aquatic > Marine > Unclassified | place: British... | reverse complement strand
ATCTTTCTTTTATATTTAATAGGATCAGTAGATATTGACAAAACTTTGGGATTATCTAAGAAGGATTTGAATCGTCAGATTCAGCTGGTGCTTCCTCAACAGCTGGTGCTTCCTCAGCAACAGGAGTTTCCTCAGCAACAGAAGTTTCCTCAGCAACAGAAGTTTCCTCAGCAACAGAAGTTTCCTCAATAGCAGGAGTTTCCTCAATAGCAGGAGTTTCCTCAACAGCAGGAGTTTCCTCAATTTGATCACCCTTCGCATCTTCAGTTGGCTCATCAGATTCTAAATTTGAAGCTTGATTGAAGTTTGCATATTTACTTCTAAATTTATCTACCCTACCTGCTGTATCTACAAGTTTAGATTTACCAGTATAATAAGGATGAGATGTTCTGGAAATTTCAAGCTTAAAAAGAGGATATTCAACACCATCTATCTTAGTAGTTTCCTTTGTATCAACAGTAGACTTTGTAATAAACATATCATTGTTAGACATGTCTTTGAATGCTACTAATCTATAGTTTTCAGGATGTGTATTACTCTTCATAATTTTAAAGTGACTGCAAATTTAAAATTTTTTTCATATATCCTGTCATTATATTTGCTTAATTTTACTTGAAACATCTTAATATAAATAAAATGTTAGAATCTAAAGGTACTATTAAGTCTACTGTATTAAACTATGGAATAATTATGGGTGGACTATCTGTTGCATTTACATTAATGTTATTCATAATGGACATGCACTATCAAAACTCTTCAATACAACAATGGACTGGGCTTTTGATAATGGCTGGGTCAATAGTTTTTGGACAAATTGCATACAAACAAGCAAATGAAGGATTTATAAGCCTAGGTGAAGGAATGAAGATCGGAATCGGAATTGTAGCTCTAGGGTCAACAATAGGTATTCTTTATGGTTTATTTCAAGGTTATGTTTTAGATCCTGAGACTATGACTAAAGCTATGGATTATGCAATAAGTCAAGCAATTGATCAAAACCCAGAACTTACTGATGAAATGATAGAAGCTATTGAAGGTGCTTTTGAGTTCTTTGCTAACCCATTTTTATCATCTGCAATTGGAATTACTGTTTCTCTATTTTTTGGAGGACTTATTTCATTACTTACTGGATTAGCTGTTAAAAAAAATAGGCAAGCATAGTAAATTCTATGGATGTTTCAATTATTATACCCCTATTAAACGAATCAGATTCTTTAAGAGAACTCAATTCATGGATTTCTAAATCCTTTAAAAATAAAGGTTTAGAATATGAAGTGATATACATTGATGATGGAAGCAATGATTCATCATGGAGTATAATTGAAGAAATTGCTAATAAGAATGAAAATGTTAAAGGAATTTCATTTGCCAGAAATTATGGTAAATCACAAGCACTAAGAGTTGGGTTCTCAGAGTCTGCGGGAGAATATGTAGCTACCCTAGATGCAGACCTTCAAGATTCTCCTGAAGAAATTCCTGTTATGATAGATAAACTTATAAAATCTAATCTAGATATGATTTCTGGATGGAAAAAGAAAAGGTATGATTCTTTTTTTTTAAAAAGACTTCCATCATCATTATTTAATTTTGTTGCAAGACTCTTTTCTGGAATCAAACTCAATGATTTTAATTGTGGAATTAAAGTATATAAAAATGAAGTAATAAAATCTATCAACTTATACGCTGATATGCATAGATTTATTCCAATACTTGCAAAAAATGAAGGGTATGATAAGATTGGTGAACATGTTGTAAAGCACCAGCCTAGAAAATACGGAAAAAGTAAATTTGGAAATGAAAGGTTTATTAGAGGTTTTTTAGATATTATAACACTTTGGTTCACAAATAGATTTGGAAGAAGACCAATGCATTTTTTTGGAACACTAGGAACTTTGATGATTTTTGTTGGTATTTTATTCACAGCTTATTTAGGCTATAATAAACTTTTTATAGACACCACATCTAGACTTATTACTACTAGACCTGAATTTTATATAGCATTAATTACGATGGTTCTAGGTGCACAATTCTTTATTGCAGGATTTATAGCTGAAATAATTATAAAGTTTAATTTAAACAAGGAGACGTATTCTATAAAAAATAAGACTTTTTAAATGAGCTATTTCACAAGAGTATTAAAATATGGTATTGATTACTCCTACTTTGGATTACTAAATTTATTGTTCAATATTCTTTATGCAATTTTTAGTGCTCTAGCTTTTGTTTCATTTATTCCAATGCTAGATGTATTATTTAAACAAACTGAAATTACTTATTCAAAACCTGAATATACAGGTATTGGAAACATTAGAGAATATTTAGAAAATTACTTTAACTATTATTTATCTAATCAACTAGAAACTGATGTTTCATCAACACTCATAATAGTTGTAGGAATAGTTGTTTTTTTCTTTTTAATGAAAAACATATTTAATTACTTAGCCTTATATAATATAACGTTTGTAAAAAATGGACTTTTAAAAAATCTTAGAGAAAATCTATATTCTAAAGTTCTAAATATGCCTATTTCATATTTTCTAAATAAGAAAAAGGGAGATTTAATGTCCAGAATAACTGCTGATATACTCGAGATTCAGACATCATACTTATCAATTTTAGAATTGATGGTAAGAGAACCTCTTACTATCTTATTTACTTTGATTGTAATGTTCACAATTAGTCCAAGACTAACATTATTTGTGACTCTATTTATTCCTATATCTGGTTTTATAATATCGATTATAGGAAAAAAACTTAGAAAAGATTCTAAGGAGGTACAACAACAACAAAGTAATTTTTTGTCAATAATTGATGAAACTATTAGTGGACAAAAAGTTATTAAATCATTCCTTTCTGAATCATTTTTTCTTGATAAGTTTAAAAGTATAAATAGTTTACTTTTCAAATTTTCAAACAAAGTAATTAATAGAAAGAATTTAGCCGGTCCATTTAGTGAGTTTATGGGTATTTTAGTTATAGGAGTTTTACTGTGGTTTGGTGGTAAAATGGTTTTAATTGATGAAACTATTTCAGGTACGACCTTTATTGTTTTTATGGGATTAGCATACAATATTTTAACTCCAGCAAAAAATCTCAGCAAGTCATTTTATAGTATTAAAAAAGGGAATGCTGCAGCTGAAAGGGTATTTGAAATAATTGAATACAACAAAGACAGTGAAGATCAAAAAAGGGATGTAGAGCTAACAAAATTTGAAAATAAAATAACTTTTAAAAATATTGAATTTAACTATGGTGAGTCAAAAATATTAGATAAAATAAGCTTTACTATAAATAAGGGAGAAAGTGTAGCATTAGTTGGATCCTCAGGTAGCGGGAAAACAACAATAGCTAATATCCTTAATGGATTCTTTAATCCTAAATCTGGTAATCTCCTAATTGATAATAATGATATATCCAAGATAACAAAAGAATCATTATATAAAAATATATCAATTGTTACTCAGGAATCAATTTTATTTAATGATTCCATTTTAAATAATATTAAAATTGGAAACCTAGATTCTAACAAAGAGGATGTGATTATTGCTTCAAAAGAGGCTAATGCTCACGAGTTTATTGAACAACAGCTTTATGGTTACGATACTATTATTGGAGATTATGGAAATAAATTATCCGGAGGGCAAAAACAAAGATTAACTATTGCTAGAGCTATGTTAAAAAGTCCATCAATACTAATTTTAGATGAGGCTACTTCATCATTAGATAGTAAATCTGAAAAGAAAATTCAAGATGCAATTAATAAATTAATGGAAGGAAAGACATCTTTGATTATTGCTCATAAGTTTTCAACAATTAAGAAGTGTGATAAAATTATACTTATTGATAAAGGTAAAATAATAGCCCAAGGGACTCATGAAGAACTTATCAACTCAAATTCTTCATATAAAAATATGAATGAGCTTCAAATCTAAGTCTAAATCAATTAAATTTACAGCTTAATTTTCTATAATGATATTATTTTTTGGTGATCCAAAATTAAAATTATTCGCAGTTGAGATTTCTGAAGGATTATCAATTGAAAATATAAAAAAATTATCTTGGGTTCTTGACTCAAGTATTATTGAATCTAAAGAAATAAAAGAAAAATTTATTGGACCTAAATCTTCTATGATAACTCCATGGAGCACTAATGCCGTTGAGATAACAAGGAATATGGGGATTAAGAATATAAATCGAATTGAGGCTTTTGTTTCTAGTGAAATCTCTGAGGAATTTGATAGGATGATTCATCAAGAGTATAAATCTCTTGATCAAAATATTTTTAAAAATAATCTTGAACCTGAAAATGTAAAACTTATATATGATCTTAAAAAATATAATAATGAACAAGGCCTTGCACTTGATGATTTTGAAATTTCCTATTTAGAAAATCTTTCTATAAAAATTGGAAGAAAATTAACAGATTCTGAAGTCTACGGTTTTTCTCAGGTTAACTCAGAACATTGTAGACATAAAATCTTTAATGGTCAATTTATCATTGATGGAGAAGAAAAAAGTAACAGTTTATTTGAGTTAATAAAATCAACTTCTAAAAAAAATAAAAACTCTATTGTATCTGCTTATTCTGATAATGTTGCTTTTATTGGTGGACCTAAAATCAATCAATTTCAACCCAAAAAGGGAGATAAAGCAAGCTATTATATCAATAAAGAAATTCAAAGTATTATCTCAGTTAAAGCTGAAACTCATAATTTCCCAACAACAGTTGAACCATATAACGGAGCTGCAACTGGATCAGGTGGTGAAATTAGAGATAGAGCTGCAGGAGGAACAGGATCTCTTCCTTTAATAGGGTCTGCAGTATATATGACTCCATATTCTAGACTAAATAATAAAAAAATATGGGAGCAAAATATTAAACAAAGAGATTGGAAATATCAGACTCCAATCGATATTTTAATTAAAGCATCAAATGGTGCATCTGATTTTGGAAATTGCTTTGGTCAACCACTTATTGTTGGATCCCTTTTAACTTTTGAGCATGAAGAAAATAATACATTAAATTCATATGATAAAGTAATAATGCTAGCAGGAGGTGTTGGTTATGGAGAGGAAAGACAAGCTTATAAAGAATCTCCAAAAAAGGGAGATATTATAGTGTTACTTGGAGGTGACAATTATAGAATTGGTATGGGAGGAGCCTCTGTTTCATCAACTGATACTGGAAGTTTTAATAATGCAATCGAACTTAATGCTGTTCAAAGATCAAATCCTGAAATGCAAAAAAGAGTTACTAATACTATTAGGTCTTTATTTGAAATGGATCAAAACCCTATAGTATCCATTCACGACCATGGTGCCGGAGGTCATTTAAATTGTTTTTCTGAATTAGTAGAAAATATTGGAGGTGAAATCTATTTAGATTCATTACCAATTGGTGATCCTTCTTTATCTTTTAAAGAGATCATAGGAAACGAGTCTCAAGAAAGAATTGGACTAATCATTAAGGAAAGAGATTATGATCTAGTGAAAAAGATTGCTGACAGAGAAAGATCACCTATTTACAAAGTTGGAAAAGTAACAGGAGACAATAAGTTTAAAGTCGTTGATAGAAAAAGTAATGTTGAGACAATCAATCTTGATTTAGATAGTCTATTTGGAGATGCTCCAAAAAAAATCATTACAGATATTACTAAAACATCTGTTTTCTCTGATTTAGAATATGATACAAGTAAGGTTTATGAATATGTTGAAAATGTCTTAATGCTTGAAGCAGTAGCATGTAAAGACTGGTTAACGAATAAAGTTGATAGATGTGTGACTGGACGTGTAGCACAACAACAAACTGTTGGTGAAATTCAAATACCTCTTGCTAACTGTGGAGTTGTTTCATTAGATTATAATGGATACACTGGAATAGCCTCATCAATCGGACACTCCCCTATTTCAGGTCTAATTGATCCAAGTATTGGAAGTATCAATTCAATTGGAGAGTCTTTAACTAATATATTATGGGCACCTCTAGAAAATGGAATTAAGTCAGTATCACTTTCTGCTAATTGGATGTGGCCGTGTGGAAATGAGGGTGAGGATACAAGACTATATAAAGCTGTAGAAGCCTGCTCAAAATTTGCTATAGATCTAGGAATTAATATTCCTACAGGAAAAGATTCATTATCAATGGTTCAAAAATATGATAGTTTAAAAGTTAAATCACCTGGGACAGTTATTATTTCCGCTTCTGGTCATTGTAACGACATTAGAAAGGTTATTAAACCTGTTTTAAATAAAAATTCAGGTGATTTGTATTATATTAATTTATCATTTGATGAATATAAATTAGGAGGTTCCTCTTTTGCACAGACACTAAACAAAATTGGATCAGAATCTCCGGAGATAAAGAATCCTATAAAATTTAAAGAATCATTTAATTTAGTTCAGGAACTTATTAATAAAAACAATATTCTATCTGGTCATGACATATCTTCAGGTGGCTTAATTACTTGTTTACTTGAAATGTGTTTTAGTTCAAATAGTGTTGGTTTGGACATAAATTTGTCAAACCTAGGGTGTAGGGACTTTTCTAAATTAATTTTTTCAGAAAATTCAGGAATTATTATTCAATCTAATAAAGACTTAGAGGAAGTATTTTTATCTATCGATGTTAAATGTATTAGAATAGGAAACACTAATAATAAAGGTGTTTTAAATATTAAGAATTTTGAAAATGACTTTTCTTTTAACATAAATAAGTATAGGGATATATGGTATTCTACCTCAAAAGATTTCGATTTAAAACAGACAAAAAATAATAAGGCAATCGAGAGGTTTAATAATTATAAAAATCAGCCTCTTAAATATATATTTCCTAACGGATTTGACGGTAATAATATTTCTAGTAATTCAGATAAAAAAATAAAAGCAGCTATAATTAGAGAAAAAGGTAGTAATTCAGAAAGAGAGATGGCTTACATGATATCCATTGCTGGATTTGATGTTAAAGATATTCATATGACGGATATAATTTCAGGTGAAGAGAATCTTGAAGATATTAATTTATTAGTTGCAGTAGGAGGATTTTCAAATTCTGATGTTCTTGGGTCAGCTAAAGGCTGGGCAGGATCTTTCCTTCATAATCCAATTGCTAAAAAATCTATAAATAATTTCTTTAATAGAGATGATACTTTGTCTTTAGGAGTTTGTAATGGCTGTCAACTATTTATTGAATTAGGGTTTATCAATAATAAACATTTAGAAAAGCCAAAAATGATTCATAATGAATCGCAAAAATTTGAATGTATTTTCTCAACTGTCAATATTGAAAAGTCACCTTCTATAATGTTAAAAAATCTAGAGGGGAGTCGGTTAGGGGTTTGGTCTGCTCATGGCGAAGGTAAGTTCGTATTTCCTTATGAAGAAAAAAAATACTCTATTGCTGGAAAATATTCATATGAGTCGTATCCAGCTAATCCTAATGGATCAGATTTCAATACTGCTATGCTTGTTTCAGATAATGGAAGACATCTTGTTATGATGCCTCATATTGAAAGATCACTACATCCTCATAATTGGGCACACTATCCTGAAGATAGAAATGATCACTACACACCATGGGTAAAAGTTTTTAATAATAGTTATGAGTGGTTAAAAAATAAACTTTATTAAAAATCTCAAATAACCTAATTTAATCAAAGTAGACATAGTTGATTTAAATATCACAATATACTCATAATCAATAATTTAATGTATTTAAATTAATTTGAGTATTGTAGATATTTTCAAAATTAAAAAAGTGTAATTTTTAAAAAAACGAAATTTATTTAAAATAAAAAAAAATAATGGCAACAGACAATAAAACCATATTAAAAGGTGGAGAATTTCTTCTTAAAGAAACTTTATCTAATGATGTTTTTACTCCTGAAGATTTTTCAGAAGAACAAATAATGATGAAAGAAACAATAGTTGATTTTATGGATCGAGAAATTTGGCCTGATAAAATGAAGTATGAAGAGAAGAATTACGATTTAACAGTTCAGGCAATGAAAAAAATTGGAGATCTTGGACTATTAGGTGTTACTTTAGAAGAAAAATATGGAGGGATGGGAATGGATTTTGTTTCTACGATGCTAGCAGTTGACTATGTGTCAGGAACCTCTGGATCGGTAGCTACAGCTTATGGAGCTCATACCGGTATAGCAATTTTACCAATTTATTTATTCGGAAATGAAGATCAAAAACAAAAATATTTACCAAAACTTGCCTCAGGTGAATGGTTCGGATCGTATTGTCTAACAGAACCTACAGCTGGATCTGACGCAAATTCTGGAAAAACCAAGGCTGTTCTTAGTGATGACGGCTCACATTATAAAATATCAGGTCAAAAAATGTGGATTTCAAATGCAGGTTTTGCAGAGATTTTTATTGTTTTTGCTAGAATTGAAGATGATAAAAATATAACAGCATTTATTGTCCCTAATGATTCTACAAATGGTATAAAACTTGGTGAAGAAGAAAAAAAACTAGGTATACACTCGTCCTCAACTAGACAGGTATTTTTTACAGAAACAAAAGTACCAGTAGAGAATTTACTTGGAGAAAGAAATGGTGGTTTTAAGATAGCAATGAATGCTTTAAATGTAGGAAGGATTAAATTAGGTGCTGGAAATCTTGATGGTCAAAGAAGGTCAATCTCCATTTCAACTGATTATGCAAATAATAGAGTGCAATTCAAGCAACCAATTTCAAATTTTGGTGCAATAAAAGAAAAATTAGCTACTATGGCTACATCTTGTTATGCCGGTGAATCTGCATGTTATCGAGCTGCCAGTGATGTTCAGTCAAAAATGGATGAATATCAATCTAGTGGTTTTAGTAAAGCAGAATCTGAACTTAAAGGTGTTGAAGAATTTGCTCTAGAATGTTCAATTCTTAAGGTAGCTATTTCAGAGGATATGCAGAATTGTGCAGATGAAGGAATACAAATCTTTGGAGGAATGGGCTTTTCAGCTGAAGCACCCATTGAAAGTGCGTGGAGGGATGCTAGAATTGGCAGGATTTATGAAGGTACAAATGAGATAAATAGAATGCTTATTATAGGAATGTTACTTAAAAAAGCAATGAAAGGAAGTCTTGATATAATGACACCTTACCAGGATATTTTAAATAATAAACCGCTATCTGTTAACGAAAATTCAGAAATATTAAAAGATGAGACTATTTTAGTTGAAAATATTAAAAGAATCTTCTTGTTATTATTGGGTAAAGCATTTGAGAAATTTGGTCCAGAAATTGATAAAAATCAACAAGTTCTTTTAAGTTTATCTGATTTAGCAATTGAAGCTTACTTATCTGAATCTACTTTAAAAAGAACTATTAAAAATATTGAAAGAAGTTCAGAGAAAGATCAATTTGATCAAATAAATATGACTAAATTATACATTTATGAAGCCACACAAATTGTTCAAAAAAAGTCTAGAGATGTTATAAATAGTATAATTGATTCCCAGAATCAAGACGATCTTTATTCATCTATTTTAGAAAAACTTAACTACTCTGAAAATCCAAATATTTTTGATTTAAAAACAAGAATTGCTAATAAAATAATCTCAGAAAACAAATACTGCTTCTAGTGAACAAATTATTTAAATATATCGCATTATCACTTATTATTTGGATTCCAAATATAAATGCCCAAGATTCAATGCTCTATGATATAATTGATGAAGTTTCATCTAAAAGAATAGAAAAAGATATTACAAAATTAGTTTCCTTCGGAACAAGACATTCATTAAGTGATACATTATCCGAAACCAGAGGAATAGGAGCTGCTAGAAGGTGGATTAAAAAAGAGTTTGAGGCAATTTCTATCAAATGTAACAACTGCCTAGAAATTTTTTATGAAAAAAGCTATGTTACTGAAGGTGATAGAATTATTTTTCCAACCTGGATTTATAATGTAGTTGCTATCCAAAGAGGTACAAAAAATCCCAATAGATTTATTATTATGAGTGGAGATATTGATTCTAGAATATCAGACCCAACAAATTATCAAGATGATTCGCCAGGAGCAAATGATAATGCCAGTGGAATGGCCGGTACTATTGAAGCAGCAAGAGTTTTATCTAAATATGAATTTGAAAATAGTATTATATATGTTGGTTTAAGCGGAGAAGAACAGGGGTTGTTTGGAGGGAAAAGCCTCGCTAAATATGCTAAGAGAAACGATTGGGACGTTATAGGTATTCTAAATAATGACATGATTGGTAATATAGAAGGCGTAGATGGTGTAATCGACAACAGAAGTTTTAGAATTTTTTCAGAGCCATTTTTTTTCAATTCAAAATATTCCAGTGACTTGAACATGAGGACAGGTGGTGGTGAAAATGATGGAGCTTCAAGGCAATTAGCTAGACATGTTCATAAAACAGTTAAAAAGTTCATGCCTGAACTAAACCCTATTATGATATACAGATTGGATCGATTTGGAAGAGGTGGTCACCACAGACCTTTTAATGATGAAGGTATTGCAGGGATCCGAATTATGGAAGCTCATGAAAACTATAATCGACAGCATAATGATATCAGAATTGAAAATGGAATAAAATATGGGGATGTTTTATCAGGAGTAAATTTTGATTATGCGGCTAAATTAACAGCAGTTAATGCAATTTCATTAGCAACACTAGCATCTTCGCCTAAACCTCCAAAGAATATAAGGATCGGAGGAATTGTTGAACCAAGTGTTAAATTCAGGTGGGAACAACCTGATGATAAATCCATAAAAGGCTATAAAATTTACTGGAGAGAAACGACATCATCAACATGGGATAATAGTAGGTTAATAGATAAAATTGATAATTACACTCTTGATGGGATTGTTATTGACAACTTTATTTTTGGAATTTCAACAGTTAACAAAAAAGGATTTGAAAGTCTAGTTTCTTTTCCAAAAGGAACTTTTAGAGATTAATTAAATAAAACCTTTTTCTTTCATCCAGTCATCATTGTAAATTTTACCAATATATCTACTTCCAGAATCATGAAGCAGTGCAACAACTACTTCATTCTTTTTAAAGTTATCTTTCAATTGAATCAAACCTGCAATTGCAGCTCCACATGAGTTACCAGCAAAAATACCTTCTTCTCTAGCTAATTTTCTTGTATATAAAGCAGCATCTTTATCAGTTACTTTTTCAAAATGATCGATTACATCAAAATCAACATTTTTAGGGAGAATATCCTCTCCTATTCCTTCGGTTGAATATGGATATATTTCATTTTCATCAAAAATTCCTGTTTCATGATATTTCTTAAAAACTGAACCATAAGTATCAATTCCCCAAATTTTTACACTTGATTTTTTTTCTTTCAAAAATTTTCCAACACCAGAAATTGTTCCTCCAGTCCCAACACCAACTACAAAATGATCAATTTTACCAGCAGTCTGCTCCCATATTTCAGGTCCAGTTGATTCATAGTGAGCAATTGCATTGGAAGGATTATCATATTGATTAACGTACCATGAATTATTTGTTTCTTCAGATATTCTTTTAGAAACAGAATAATATGATCTAGGATCGCTTGCTTCTACATTAGTTGGACAAACAATAACTTCAGCTCCCATAGCTCTTAATACATCAAATTTTTCTTTTGATTGTTTGTCATTAGAGACACATATTAAATTATATCCTTTAATTATAGCTGCTAAAGCAAGTCCCATACCTGTATTACCAGAGGTGCCTTCTACTATTGTTCCACCAGGCTTTATTCTCCCATCTTTTTCAGCATCCTCAATCATTTTTACAGCCATTCTATCTTTTACTGAATTACCAGGATTAAAACTCTCTACCTTAACAAAAACATCAGAATTAATTGATTTAGTGGTTTTATTTAATTTGATTAATGGAGTGTTACCTATAGTCTCTAAAATATTTTTAAAATATTGCATTTATGAATTTATATTAAGCTTTGGAGTAAATTTTGTTATTGAAACAAATGTAATTGATAAAACAATAAAACTAATTATTGCAAATATAACATTCAATAAAATTATAAACATAGGTTCTAAAATAAAAGGTATTGATTCTATATAGTAATCACTGGGATTTAACTTTATAAGACCATAGCTATTCTGAATTATTGATAATGATAAAAATAAAACATTTGCAGGAATCATTCCTTTTAAAATAATTTCAATTCCCTGATATATAAATATTTTACTTAGTAATTTATTTGATGAGCCCATTGAGGTCATAATACCAATCATTTTTATCCTTTCAAAAATCAAAATAAATAGTGAAATAATTACACTAATAATTGCAACTAAAATCATTAATGAAGTGATTAAAATTATATTAAAATCAAAAATTGAAATCCAATTAAAAATATTTTCATATTTATACTTTATAGATTTGATAGATAAGTTATTTTTTTCAAAGGATTTTAGTGAAGATATTGACTCTTCAATAAATGAAATTTTTGATTTCTCATCAATTGATATCTCGATAGTGGCATACTCATAATTATTCCAATTAAAAATATTTTGAAGTGTCTGTGAACTTCCTATTACATAATTGTTATCAAAATCAGGGAAATCTGTTTTAAAAATATGAGTAACAGTAAAAGATCTTATGTTAGGTATACGCTGGTTATTATCAGTTTGAAAATAAAGAGTAAGGTTCTGCCCTACAGCTATTTCTAACTTATCTGATAAAGATTTAGAAATTACTATCTCTTTATTAGTAAGATTATTTAAAGTTTTTGAACCTAAAATAAATTTATTTAGATTATCAAAGCTATATCCATCATTGACACCTCTAAAAATGACAGTTTCAAAAGAATTATTCATTGAAATTAAGGTGGGTTTTTCAATTATATTTTCAAATTTAAGATCCGGAAATGCTGTTTTTATTTCACTATCTACTATTTGAAAATTATTAATTTTTTCTGATGCAATTCCACGAGAATTATTTTCATATGTTGAAATAGTTATATCAGGGCTTAGACTATATAACTTTTCTTTTATTGCTGACTGAAGTCCTTTACCAATAGAAATAGCACACAAGGAAACAAATACTCCAAGAAAAACTGAAACAACTGCAATTTTTATTATACGAGATGATATATTACTTTTATCATTATTAGATCTTAATTTTCTATATATGAAAAAAGGTAAATTCAAAATAAATATTTTACTCAAAAATACACTTTTATTTATACTCATTTATACTCCAGTTCTAAGTGTATCATCTCAAGAAATTATTCCAGGGTCTGAAATGATGGAACTATATATAGATAAATTAAAAAACAAAAAAATTGCAGTAATAGCAAACAATACTAGTATAGTAAGATCAAAAAATTCTAGTATCCATTTAATTGATACCCTAATAAAAAGGGGTATTGAAATAAAAAAAATATTTAGTCCAGAACATGGTTTTTTAGGGGATAAAGATGATGGTGAAAAAATAGATAATGGATATTATAAATCAATAAAAATTTTGTCTTTATATGGGAAAAACAGAAAAATTAATGATGATGATATTAAGGATGTTGATATTCTAATATTTGATATACAGGATGTTGGTGTTCGATTTTATACTTATTTATCTACTCTTCATTATGCAATGGAATCAGTATCAAGAACAAATAAAAAATTAATAATTTTAGATAGACCAAACCCTAACTCATTTTACATAGATGGGCCAATTTTAGATTTAAGCAATAAAAGCTTCATTGGGTTACACCCTGTACCAATAGTATACGGAATGAGTATTGGCGAATATGGAAAAATGATTAATGGAGAGGGTTGGCTGGAGAATGGATTAAAAGCTGACTTAGAAATTATAAAAATTAAAAATTATAATCATAAATCTAAATACAAACCAAGTTTAAGGCCTTCTCCAAATCTACCTAACATTCAATCAATATATTTATATCCAAGCCTAGCTTTTCTTGAAAAGACTGAAGTAAGTGTTGGAAGAGGCACCAAAACTCAATTTCAAGTATATGGTCATCCAGACTTTGATGAAAAATTTAGCTTTATACCACAATCAAATTTTGGTAGTCAAAATCCAAAATTAAAAGGTGTTAAATCAAATGGAGAGGATCTTAGAAATTATAAGACAAAAAATAGAATTGAACTAAAATGGCTTATAAAATCATATAATCAATTTAAGAATAAAAATAAATTTTTTAGAAGTGATTTTGATAAATTGGCTGGGTCTTCAAGTCTTAAAAAACAAATTATAGAAGGTGTTAGTGAATCCGAAATTAGAGATTCATGGAAAGATGATCTTGAAGTTTTTAAAAAAATTAGAAAAAAATATTTACTATATTGAAATTATATGACAAAACTATCCCCTTTCCATCTTGCTATCCCAGTAAAAAATTTATCAGAATCTAAAAATTTTTATCAAAATACCCTAGGTTGTAAACCAGGAAGAGAATCTGATGAGTGGGCTGATTATAATTTTTTTGGACATCAATTAGTTATTCATGTAGATCCAAATCATCAGGGAAAATCACATCATAATGAAGTTGATGGTAAATCTGTACCTATTCCTCATTTTGGTGTTGTAATTCCATGGGATGACTTTGATAAATTTGCAAATTCTTTGGCTGAAAATAAAATTAATTTTATTATTGAACCTTACATAAGGTTTGAAGGACAACCAGGAGAACAAAAGACAATGTTTTTTTATGATAATTCAGGGAATGCCCTAGAGTTTAAATCATTTAAAGATATGAGTATGTTATTCTCAACTAAAATATAATTATGCTTAAATTAGGATCTAAATTTTTTGATGTAGTATTTTCAGAAGTTAACAGAAAAAAAATTGAAAGCTTTACAATTTGGTCTGCTACAGTTGGATTCATTTTTCACTTATCCCTAGTATTACTTAATAATTATTCTATTATTAATATTGGAAACGAAAGTTTATTACTAACGAACCCAATATCTGCAATTTATACTCCTTTCTCAATAATTTTATATTATGAGATTTTCTTGTTAATATTTTATTTACCAAGATCATTTACAACTTCTATTTTAAAACAGTTTGAGATTATTTCGCTAATAATTATAAGAAGAATTTTTTATGATATCCCTAAACTTAATTTAGACTCAAATGATTGGTTTGAGAATCCAGATAATCTTCAGATCACTTATGATCTTATTTCAATTTTGATACTTTTCTTCTTAATATATTTATTCAATTTTGTAAAGTCTAGAATCAAGAATAAGAAAGGGATTAAAAATATTGATAGATTTATAGATTCCAAAAAAATCATAAGTATAATATTAATACCTGTTATGATAGTCCTATTTATTATTGGGTTATACAACTTGTATTCTATTGGAATGAGTTCAGATTTTGCCAGTTCTTTCTATTATGTTAATGAAGTATTTTACAATACATTTTTCTCAATCTTAATAATTGCTGATGTATTTATATTACTTCTATCTTTCTTATACACGGAGAGATATAGTCAAATTATGCGAAATACAGGCTTTATAATATGTACAATACTTATTAGGCTATCTTTCTCTTCATCAGGACTTACTAATTTACTATTAATCATATCTAGCGTACTATTTGGACTTCTAATTTTGAAGATTTATAGTTTAATGAATAAAATAGAATAGTTAATCTGAGAGAGAACAAGCCTTCAAAGTGTTTTGTAAAAGCATTGCAATTGTCATAGGACCAACGCCGCCAGGAACAGGAGTAATATAACCTACCCTATCTGAAACACTATTAAAATCTACATCACCAACGATTCTATAACCTTTATTTGATGAAGAATCATCTACTCTTGTTATACCTACATCAATAATTGTTGAACCCTTTTTGATCATATTACCCTTTATAAATTCAGGACTGCCAATTGCAGAAATAATTAAATCAGAATCTATACATAATTCCTTTAAATTAATTGTCTTACTGTGAGCAACAGTTACAGTTGAATTTCCAAAAACTTTACTTTGACTAAGTAGAATGCTTATAGGTCTTCCAACTATTTGACTTCTTCCTATTACAAGGCATTTTTTCCCTTCAGTTTGAATTTTAGATCTTTTAATTAATTCTATAATACCTGCAGGGGTAGCAGGTAAAAATGTATCTAATCCAAGGGCCATTTTACCATAATTAATTGGATGAAAGCCATCAACATCTTTATGAGGGTCAACTTGACTTAAAATTTTTTCCTGATTTATTTTCTTAGGTAAGGGTAACTGAACTATAAAGCCATCAATATCATCATTATTGTTAATCTTTTGAATCTCAGAAATAAGATCTTGCTCTGATATGGAATCATTATACTTAAAAAGTGAAGATTTGAAGCCTACTCTATCACATGCTTTTATTTTACTATTAACATAAGTTTGACTTGGACCATCATCTCCAACAAGTATTGCAGCTAAATGAGGGATCTTTAAACTATTTTTCGCTCTATTCTCAACAGATAATTTAATTTCATCTAGGACTTCTAAAGAAACTTTTTTTCCATCTATAATTTTCATATAGTTATTTTTTCAAATATACATATTGCATTAATTAATCTATTTTTTATGACTATACATTTTTTCAATAACTATTACGTGAGGAAATGTAATTGCAGCAAGAAAAGTAAAAATAATTTGCAATAAATTAACTTTTTGTAGATCAACATTAAAATAAAAAATCAATAAGAAAGTTAAAGCTAATATAAAATAAGGCATTGAGTTTCTAATATATTTCTTAATACTAGAGGTCTTATCATCATTATAAATAAACTTGACTTGATCTTTTATGGACAATAGACTATGGAAAAAAATAAAATAAATAGCAAAACCATAAATTAAAGTAGAACTTAATGTAAGTATATACAATAACACAAAGAATATAATTTCATTTATAAAATGATTTCTTAGGATTTTATTATAAGCCAATAAAAAACAATACACAATTGAAACTGAAAATAATGATAAAGCTAAATATGAATAATTAAGAGGTGAAATATAAAAAGATGCTAAAACTTCATTAACTTCTTCTAGATTATTCATGAATATTATAATAAAGAAAGCTAATCCGTGAGATATAATTAGAGATAATTTTATTTTGGAACGAAGATTAGTGCCTGCAAGATTTACTTCCCAGTGTTGTTCACCAAAA
>Ga0066605_10001189_pt1 | contig 17289 bp, 15 predicted proteins | sample SaaInlLV_DNA_10m_FD_60385 | JGI IMG/M metagenome (GOLD analysis project Ga0066605, IMG submission 60385) | Marine microbial communities from expanding oxygen minimum zones in the Saanich Inlet - SI075_LV_DNA_10m | ecosystem: Environmental > Aquatic > Marine > Unclassified | place: British... | reverse complement strand
ACATAAATTCGAGTTAAATTGAATGAAACCAGATATTTTGCATTTAGGGGCGTTATTAATATAATTTTTCTTCTCCCAACTCTCAAAATATCTTCTGCTAAGGAAGAGGCTCTGCATATTATTTGCATTTCATAATTGCTGATGTAGCCGCTGAGTATATTACTGAATTTTAGGTAAATGTCACTAATCAGTTATTAAAATAATTTAAATTCTGAGTTATACTCGTAAATTTACAGCGCTGACATAGATAAGTTATCTGGCTAATATTATTAACAATATTAGCACAAAAACTGAGTGATTATTATGGCATACATTTTAGTGTAAAAAAGCCAAATAATGTTTTAGAAATAAGAGGATAGTTGGCATATTTTTCGCAGTGATATAAACAATTGCAAAACTTTCCATGTATAGTTTTTTGAGAAGAGGTAATATGAAATGGTTCAAATTCGAACCTCAGGAAGAGGAAATAACGGAAGCTGAAACATCACCTGTTTTAGTTTACTTAAGTCCAGAAGCACTAAAACACACAGTTATTGTAGATGATTTTGGTACATTCCAGGACAGTCCTGAGTGCATTCCGGGTGGACGACTTTTTGAAGTCAGCCGTCAATACAGTTACCGTTTACGTCAGGTAGCAGATCTCGTTGAGGAGCCTCTTGAGGATCATAATTTACAGATGAAAGTACAGGCCAAACGTAATTTCCACGCGGAAATACGGCCCGGAAAACGTTTGAACAGTACTGGCGACAGCATGTCTGATGGCAGTCAAAATGCTTCTTACCCAGAATCTTCACTCTTAGACATCGCTAAAAATTCTGGTGAAGTAATTCAACCTCTTCAAAAGGTACGGGCTGAACAGGTACCTTTTAAAGATCTGGAGTCTCTTTTCGTCAAATAACCATAAGCACGTCAGGCGGTAGAATCTGCAGTCTACAAAAAGTCAGCCTGTTAGTATCTTTTTTTCAGCAGCTGAATTTTGCCTCTACGCAGAGTCAGCAACTGCATTACCCGTTGAACTTCTCCTTTTTCATCAAAGCGTAAATTTCCTGTAACACCTGGAAAAATTTCCATGTTTGCCAGTGCATTCCGCAGATCCCTGTGACTTTGGTTTCGCTCTTCTTTAAGCAGTTTCATTAAGATCATCAAGGTATCATAGGCATAAGCAGTATAGTGGGTTGGCCCCAGATAATTTTGATGTCTATATAGAATTCTTTCGTGCAGTCTCAGCAACTGTTGCATGGCAGGTGTTTCAGCCTGAGGAAAGAAGCTGTCCACAAAAACCGGTTTTTTAACACCGCGTAATCCTGGAGCAAATGGGAGTGCTGCATCATTCCAACCACTGTCTCCCAGAAAAGTTGCTTTTTCCATTTTGTAAACAGCACTATAAGGAAAAATTAGTCTCAAATTGTTCACACCACCTGAACCTACGGCAACGAACACGGCGTCAAAGTTGTGGATTGGAACTTCCTTTTCTTTGATTTGCTTTAAAATACTTTTTTCTGTTGCACTGATGCGTTTTCTTTTGCCTGTGAAAGTATCAAACTCATTCACTAGGCTTTTTTGACCTACATTTTTAAAACCTTCAACCGCGACTACTTCACAACCTTTAAGTACAGCGGCCTCCCAAAATAGTCGCATCTTTTGTCGACCCTCTCTAGTTTTTGCGTAAAGAATCAGAAAGCGGCAAGCCTGAAGTTCACTCACTGCATAATCCAGCAATTCCTGAACCTCCTGTTTCCAGCTTTGATTATTTCGAAAAATGTAGTCTCCCAATTCCGGAATACCGGCAGTTAATGACAGGGAAATTAATGGAACACGCAACCTCTCCGCTTCTTCTGCGGCCGCTTCCGAAGTTACCCTGGCAAGAGGACCAATGATGGCAATCACACCTTCTGTTTCCACAAGGTCACGGATTGCGCTTTTTGTTTTCTCAGGATCCAAATGTGAGTCTCTGACCACAAGTTCCCATGAGTCTCCAATTTTATTTGGTTGCGGGACAGTTGTTACATTGTCAGTCAGTAGTAAATTACCGCTAATTATATTTGTTTCAGAAGTTGTATTATCGCTGATATTATCGTTCACAACCGTATTTTCATTGGCACGCAAAGCCAGCCACAAACCATTCAGTGTTTCCTGTGCCAGTCCTGCTACTTTTGCGCTGGAACTGCTCAAAGGCAGAATTACACCTATTCGGCGAGGATTAAGATTAAGGCCTCTGGTGAGATTGCTCTGCATTTGTTCAAGTAGTTCAATCTGTTCCAAGTCAGCGCTTTCGCGGGCCAACTCAAGTCGCTGATCCACAAGATCCAGAGCTTCTCGGTAATGTTTTTGTTTGACAAGTAGTTCGAGTTCCAGTGATGGTAGTTGCTCCTGCAGCCAAGTTAAATTTGGGAAATTCACAGACAAATTATGTATTTCTTCAACAAACTGAACTTCTTTCAGCAACCGGAGCAGTTTTTCCAGATCAGCCATTTTTGCGGTTTCTACATTACTCAGCTCATCAAGTCGATATTGAATTGCGGTGAAAAGATCTCCCTGAAGCAGCGCTTCATCACTGAGCATCCGCAAATAATCGCTACGCAGATTTAGTTCCAGAGTTTTAGCGGTCCGTTCCCGCAAAACCAGATTTTGGCTGAGTGCTTTATTTTGAGACTGGAGAGCCTTGTTCAAATAATAAAAAATTAAAGGCGTAAGAGGACTTTGCTGTCGTTCACTTAAAAAGGCTTCTGCCAATATTTCCGCGGATGACCATTCATTTAGTTGATAAAGTAGTTGAACTTTGAGACGAGTGCGTTCTTCAATTTCCAATTGGTATTCAATTTCCTGATACCTTTCCCTCGCTGCATCCGGATTTGATATGAGCAGCCTTTCAATTTCTGCTACCAACATAAAAACTCCAGAAAATTCCGTATCCGCCCATTCCGGTTGTGTTTCAATAGGTTCCTGTTCTGCAACAGAGTCATTGGCGGCATTATTGGAAGAATCTTGATCGCTTTTGGAAAACCACGGGAATAATTTGCTGAAAAATGAGCCGGAAAAACTTCTGTCATCTTCTTCCGCTTCTATCAAAGGAAGAATAGGGATTGGAGGGGTGAACGAATAGGTAGAGATGTTTGGAACACTGTTTTCAGTTTGAGCAGTTTCCACATCAAGGAGTGTCGTAGGTGCAGACAACAGATCTGAAGGCAACAGGGGCGTTTTTTTTCCTGCCGGGTCTATCCAAAATACGGTTTCGGTTTCGTCTGTGACCTCAGTATTTTGCTCCAACCACTCACGATCACTCAATAAACTTTGGGCTAAAGCATTTCCGGAAAATGTCGACAAATACCAGAGACTCAGCAGAAAACATAAAATGAGCGGGAAAGTTGAAATTCGACGTAAAATCACTTTATTATCCAATCTTTCTTTTATTCGTTGAAAGCTAAAATTGAACCAGGAACACGGTGATTATCTTCCCGAATCGTGAGGTGCTGACTGTCAAAATACTCTAGCAAATCAATAGCGTGTTTGCGAGAAATGTTTAATAATTCTTTGAATTGGATCACAGTAATACTTTGATTATCCTGTAAATATTTTCTCAGACTAGTTAAGATTTCAGTTGTTTGTTCCGGAGCATAATACAGGTCCTCCGTGACACGCACAAGCCGTTTGGAATGTACCGCTGATTTTAGCATTGTCACACCCTCTTTTTCGTTCATTTCAAGTTCTGCAAGCAAACGTGTCCGGCGATGAGGCTGAAATCCCCCTGCCTTTATCAACTCAAGACAGAGCGCTAAACCTGCTTCCTGAGCTTGAGAAACTTGCGGCTGATGTTCTGCTAGGGCGAAGTACTGACCGTTTTGTAAAAATTTACGCAGCTTAACCATGTATTTTAACAGAATTTCAACTTCTTTTTCTGTAAAAATCAAAGAGAGCTTCCCCCACAGTTCGGAACGTGTCATGCCTTCACGATCCTCAAATTTTTTGTGATGTATTGCTAAGACTTTGCTTAAAAATTCGCCGATACGTTCTACATGTTCAACATGGAGATAACGTTTTGAAAAAGGATCGACACAAAGCACCTTCTGCTGACTTTGCAGAAGGTGCAGAACTTTACCGGACTGTTTGGCAGAAAGACCCGAACGTACCGTAAACTCTGCTTCAATCACTCCTTTCACAGACTGCAGATAGATCACTTCCGCAGAACGCACATTTTCGTCACCTTCGTGAAGACGACTTAGACGTTCAGGAAGTTCATGCAGAACTCTTCTTGATTTACTTGGAGAAGGATCAATCACCATCCCTCCACCTAGAGTAATCATCGGTGAGTAACTCCTGACAATAAAACGGTCACCGTGTCTCGCACTGACCAGGCTTTTTAGACGGAACTGAACCAGAGCATTTTTCCCCGGGGACAGAGTTTCACCTTCCAAGAGGACAATCCTTCCAAAAACTTCCTGGCTTCCTAAATGAAGTCTGATACGTGTTCTGTTTTTTAATGCAGTCGAGACATCTTCTAGCAGGGTCAGAGAGGCATTCAGCATATAACTGGTAAGTAATGACTCCTCTTTTGCCAGTTGGTCGCCTCGCTGAATTTCTTCTTTGGCAATTCCCGCTAAATTAAGGGCAGCCCTCTGCCCGGCAAAAACTTCATTGACTGCCTGACCGTGAGCCTGTAGTCCTCGTATCCGAACGCCACGCTGTTGCGGAAATTGCTGTACTTCTTCATCTTGTCTGACTGATCCACTAAGCACTGTACCGGTAACGACAGTGCCAAATCCCTTGACCGTGAAGGAACGGTCTACACTCAAGCGGAATGGTTTTTCAATTTCAGGTGCAGGAATTTGGTTGGACAGTTTTGATAATGCTTCGCGAAGTTCCGTTAATCCGTCTCCGCTGGTAGCGGAAACTGGAATCACTGGCTGACCTTCGAGAAATGTGCCTTCCAGTAATTCAACAACTTCCTCCTGACAAAGTTCGATTAGCTCAGAGTCTTCCACTAAATCAATCCGTGTAAGCGCCACCAGTCCGGTTTGGATTTTCAGTAGATTACAGATATTCAGATGTTCACGTGTTTGAGGCATCACTCCCTCATCTGCTGCCACAACGAGCAATACCGCATCCATACCTGCCGCACCGGCAAGCATATTATGAATAAATTTTTCGTGACCTGGTACATCCACAAATGCTAGCTGATTTCCCTTTTCGTCCTCATAATGAGCAAATCCAATGTCAATTGTAATCCCACGTTCTTTTTCTTCTACCCAACGGTCTGTGTCAACTCCTGTGAGAGCTTTGACCAAAGTAGTTTTCCCATGATCAATGTGCCCGCTTGTGCCAATCACAAAAGGTCTGGAAGCTGGTGTTACAGTTTTACTGGTAGACATTTTTTAAGCTGGATTACGAGAAAGTATATTTAAGTCTGCTGACTATTGGAGCAGTCTAGACGACATCTAAATATTTATTCTAATATCAAGCGGCGCAGGATTCAAGTTGCTCAAGCACTATTTCACTGACTTCAGTATAATAGTTTGCTATAATCGATCCAGCAGAAAAAAGTCTGAAATCCGCTGCTCGGCTAAGGTAGCAGTTAGGAAATAAAAAATGCAGAGGCAGTATAGTTATGGATTCGTGTCGCTTGAAATGACAAGGATTCAGGAAATTTCTTAACCAACACAATAAAATATTTTAACAAATGTTGACTTGCATGCTACATCACATAGAGGAGAAAGAGTTGAGACTACTAAAAGATAGAATTTTGCAGCTTAAAGTAAATATATTTTTTGTTTTCACAGGTCTACTTTTACTCTTACTGCCTCAAGGAATTAAGGCAGTAGAAACTTTTTCCAGAGATTCCGAACATAGGGGAATAGTAGACCTTGCACCGTACCAGATCTATCCTGAGAACAGGATGGGTAATGGAATTTACCTCGACAAAAATCTTTTAGATTCTCATCCTCAACGGGTGATTCTTAATATTACCAGCATAAAAAATACTAAAAGTTACGTTTATCTCTACCGTGCACAAAATGGAGTATTGGGACTGGACATTGTTAAAAATGAAGCAGACGGAGATGCACGGTTTTGGAAGGTTGATCCGGAATTTTATCAGTATACAAACAGCACTTTCGGGATTCAAAGAGTATTTAGAATTTTTCAGGAAAAAATTGTTCCATTACTTACTAATATCCGTACCGGTGCCGGCGTAGCAACGTCTGCAAACCACGCGATTTTGTATCATATTACTGATTCAAATGATATCACACGCACCAATTCAAGTGGTCAGGAAATTACTCAAAGGGTATACAATTTTAGGCTGCATCTCATAAACCGTAACTTTAAAAAAATACAAAGTCTCTTTAATCTCCAGGTTCAAGACGTTAGTTATCGTTTAAAATTAAAGTGGGTAAATGAATATTCTGTAAGTTACAAACTGAGTAACGGCAAAGAGGAAACAGTTGATTTACGAAAACACGCACCCACGTTATTTTAAAATTTACATAGCTTACCTGCTTTAACAGAATTTCTTTTGAACCTCCTGAAAAACCAGCCAAAGCCTGTACTATGACGCCTGAAATTACCTGTATAATTTACGATATGGACGGTCTTCTCCTTGATACAGAAGGCATTTATACTGAAGTCACTCAAGAAATAGTTGCAGAATATGGAAAGTTTTTTGACTGGTCGATCAAAAAAAAGATTATTGGACGCAGGTCAATTCAGGCAGCACAGATTATAGTTGAAAGTCTGGATTTGCCTATTACAGCGCAGGATTATCTGGACTCAAGAAAAGACGTTTTGCTGGAGCGATTCCGTGACACGCAGGCCTTGCCAGGCGCAAAAGCTCTGACCACACATTTTTTTCAATGCGGAATTCCGCAGGCACTCGCTACCAGTTCTTCGTCTCCAATGTTTGAGGCAAAATATGAAAAACACAAACAATGGTTTTCCCAATTCAAGCAAATTGTCCGCGGAGATGATCCTGAATTGAAAGAGGGTAAGCCTGCACCGGATATTTTCCTGCTGGCGGCAGAACGTCTCGGAGTAGATCCAGCGCAGTGTCTTGTTTTTGAGGACGCACCTTCTGGTTGCGAAGCCGCGTTAGCGGCCGGAATGTCAGTGGTTGTAGTACCTGACCCTAATATGGATCATAGTCACTACAAAAATGCTTCTCAAATAATATCTTCACTAAAAGACTTTGATCCTGAATATTGGGGTCTGCCAAAATACACTAAAGTCCTTTAACAAACCCCACTGTTTTTGTAATCTTTCCAAATTATCATCTAGTAGAGACAGTTATTATATTCATTAAATTAATTTATAGATTACTGTAATTCTTAATCTAATTCTAAACTAATTTAATCATGTAGATAGATACATTTGTATTTTCATTGATCTCAGTCTACTCGCGTTTTTGACTTAAACTCATTACTATTCTAAAATATTTATTAAAAAAATATTCATTAATTACTAAAACGTCTTTGAGTGTAATGTATGTTTGATCTAGAAATTCTTTAAACTAAGTCTCGTTTCATTCCTATTCTTTGGGGGATCTTCCCCATGACAGCCCTAATATCTTCAAGTATGATATAAAGCACTGGAATTAGGTATAAAATTATAAAAGTTGAAAACAAAACTCCAAATGCAAGGCTAATAGCCATTGGAATAAGAAACCGAGCTTGTATTGATGTCTCAAAAAGCATTGGCAGTAAACCAAAAAATGTAGTTAGTGTTGTCAGTATTATCGGTCTAAATCGGCGTACACCAGATTCTACTACAGCCTCGATAATTGACACTCCTTTTTCGCGGCTACGATTTATAAAGTCAACTAAAATTAGTGAGTCATTAACAACAATACCAGTCAAAGCAACAATTCCTAAAACACTTATTATGCTAAGATCATATCCTAGCAGCAAGTGTCCTAATATAGCTCCTACGAAACCAAAAGGAATTGCTGTCATCACAATAAGAGGTTGAAAATAGTTTTTGAATTGCAAAGCAAGTAAGCAGAAAATCAAAACTAAAGCGAAAACGCCACCTTCTTTTACTCCATCCATAGTATTAGCTTGTGCTCTGCTAGCTCCCTCAAAAGAGTATTGAAGTTCAGGGTTCTGCATTATTGTTTCAGGTAAAAGAGACTTTTTAAGTGACATAACTACTTCAGCAGTGTTTGAAACTTCAGAATCTACGAGCGCCCTCACACTAACAATACGCCTACCATCGATACGGCGTATGGCGCTATAAGATTGACTGTATTTCAATTCGGCTACTTGAGCGAGAGGCAAATTCTCACCATTTGGAGCAATAATAACTAAGTCTTCCAAATCCCTTAAGTACTTGCGTTCCTCTAAAGGTAAGACTAACTTTAAACTCACTTCATCGTTATTCCTAAGCAATTTTAAAATTTCAACTCCTTGAAACGCACTTCGAACTTGTCGAGTTAGTTCTAGTGTGCTCAATCCCAGAGTTAGGCCTTCTGGAGTTAGTTTTAACTGAACCTCTCTTTTTCCATCTTCGGAGCTATCCTCAATGTTTTTCACTCCTGGATATTCTGAGAATGTTTCTTTAAACTCTTCAACTATCCCAAAGAGCACATTTGGATCTGGATGGCTCAATTGTAAATCTATATCATATGTAGATCCCATTCTCCATCCAGATCTAATCTTTAATGATTCAATCCCAGGGACCACTCCCATACTTTTTTGCCATTTCCGTGAAAATTCATTTGCAGGAAAACCTCTTTCCTTTAAGGGTTTTAGATATACTCTTACTGAAGCATTATTTGATCCACCTCTACCAACATTACTATATACTCCATCATGAACAGGTTTCCCTAATTCAGACTCATATTCTTGGATCAAAGCCATTGCAGAACCCAACATCTTTTTTTCGACTTCTTTACTTACACTTACTGGGGTCCCAAATGGCATTTTAGCATTTAAAATAACTCTATCTCTTTCTATTGAAGGGAAAAAAGTAAATCGCATATGCCCTCCTATGCTCAGACCTGCACAAACCATAATAAAAATCAATCCAAGAGCTAGAAAAGAATACCTAAATTCAATAATACGCTTAAGTGTATTACGGTAAAAGTTTTGAGAAAACCAAACCATCCCTGAACTTAAGAAGAGTCTGGGCTGTGCTATAATTATGTCTATTGGAGCAAGGAAAAAATTAACTATTCGGTTGAGATGCGAAAGATGTCCTGGCAAAATAAGCATAACCTCTGCTAAGGAAAATAATAAAACTACAATTAAGACATTCGGAATATTTGCAAAAATATTCCCTGTTGTTCCTGGGATAAAATACATTGGAATGAAAGCAACAATAGTAGTAAGTATTGTAATTAATACGGGTGAACTTATCTCAATAGCACCGTCTATTGCTGCTTTTGAATTACTCTTATCCATTTCTTGATGTGCAAATATATTTTCGCCAACTACAATTGCATCATCAACCACAATTCCTAGAACCAAAATAAACGCGAATAGTGAAATCATGTTTATACTTGTATCTAAAGTCGGCATCAATATAAAAGCCCCAGCAAAACTAATAGGTATACCCAGCATTATCCAAAATGCTAAATCTATTCTTAAAAACATAGCTAGAGTTATAAAGACTAAAAGCAGTCCAAGCCAAAGATTTTTCATGAGCAAATCTATTCTATCTTGTAAAACTAGTGAGCGATCATTGACTATTTCCAGTTTAATAGAAGAGGGCAACTGAGCATTCAATTCTTCAAGCTTTGAGCGTACTGCTTTAGAGACATCTGTTGGTGTTTGATCTCCTATTCTAAAAACCTCAATACTTTCAGCGGGTAGGCCATTGAAACTTGTCTGAATATCTGATTCTTCAAAACCGTCAGTGATCTGAGCAATGTCGCCAAGCCTTAAAATACCCTGATCACTATATATAATTGGAGTATTGGCATATTCTCCTGCTGTATATCTCTTTTCTTTTGTTCGTATTAGGATGTCCCCTCCAGAAGTTTTAATTTTACCTCCTGGCATATCCAAATTAGCTTTTTTGATTATATCTGAAACCTGATCTAATGTTAATTTATGTTGTTGCAGAGATGACTTTGAAATCTGAACTGTCATTTCAAAGCCTCTCCTTTGTTCAATATCTACTTGTGATATATCAGGATGAGAGAGTAAGGAGTTTCTCACTATTTGTGCTTGCTCAATCAAAGATCTAGCTGGAGCATCACCATAAATAGTTATATTTAAAACTTCTCTACGGATTTTTGGTAACTGCACTTGAATTTCTTCTGCTCCTTCAGGAAGAGATGTTAATCCCTCTAAAGCTGTTTTAACATCTTCAAAGACTTCGTTTTTGTCAGCTTTATTTAGAATTTCAATTCTAAAACTACCCTGACCTTCTTTTGCATTTCCAGTTATTTTTTTAATACCATTAATTCCACCTACAGCATCTTCAATCGGAAGCAGTATAGACTTTTCAATTTCTTCAGGAGTTGCGCCTGAATATGTAACAGCCACAACGATAAAATCTAGCTCCATTTCTGGAAACACTTCTTGCTTAATATTCATAATTCCCAGCAATCCAGAAAACAAGATGATACTCATCAGTAAGTTTGCCGCCACTTTATGTTCTGCCATCCATCGAATCATTTTAACCTCCTATTAGATTACTAGTTCTTCTTTTATAATTAATTTTAGCCTTATTTCCATTTATCCTTAGAACGATTACTCTTTTTTGTTTCCTCTTTGTTTCTTTCAGGACCTATCTCGTTATCACCATCAATCCTAACTTTAAGGCCTTTAGAAGCACCTTTTATAGGAGATATAACAATCTTTTCTCCAATTGTTACTCCTCCAGAGATGTATACATTATCTAAATCTATATGAGCAATTTTAACATTACGAATTTGTAATTGTTTATTCACAACAACCCAAACTGTATCACGATCACGAAGGGCTTTAGCAGGGATTTGAACTACATCTGTTAGTTGTCTCCCAGGAATTTTAACATCTACAAATGAACCAATAAATAGAGGGATTTTAAAAAATTCTTCTTTTTCAGGAATGTCCTTTTTAAATGTTTCAATTTTTTTTATGACGGCTCCATTTACTGAAATTTCTTTGTTGTTTTGTTCTAGAGAAATTTTAAGCTGAAAAGGATCCTTTACTTCTGCAATCAACTGTACCATCATTCCACGCGGAGTAAGTTCAAGTAATTGACGTTTGACCACCGCAGGCCAAGCAGATGCGGAGCTAATTCCTGCCAATGAGATTTCAGCAGGTAATTGATATTGATTTGTAATAGTTGACTGTTTAGCAACCTTTTCCTTAGAATTAGCCGGAAGCTCATTCGGTAATTGTTTAGGTAGCCACTCCAGACGTGACATTGGCAAGTCGATCACAACTTCAGCATGATCACTCCCAATTAGGGTTGCTAACTGTGTTCCAGGATTAACGTATTGTCCCAAATCTACATTTTTTAATTGTACCACTCCATCAAACGGTGCTTTCAAGCTTGATTGTGACTGCCGGATTCCAATGCTTAAAAGTAATTCGTTTTTTTTAAAAAAACTACCTTCACTTAAATTAGGACTAATCCAAATCACTTCTCCGCCGATACGCGCACTCAAGACAACCTTTTGAGCAGCCTGAACACGGCCGTGCGTACGAACCTCTATTTGTGGATTAGACAATTTTGCCTCTATAACAGTCACTAACGTTCCTCTCTGGAAGTTGGACTTTTTCCGTGCTGTTGGTTTGTTTTTTAGGAGAGCCATAGTGATCCCCACCCCTAATAATAGAACCAAAACAGGCAGCCAAAATTTAAGATTAAATATTTTTTTCCACATAATTATTTAAGTTAAATAGTTGAAGAAGAATTTGGTAAAAGAAGTAAAAATATAGCACCTTGCCCCATGCTGCTTTTTACAGAAATTGTACCACCGTGTGCTTCGATAATGGTTTTACATAGACTCAGGCCAAGTCCGTAACCACCAGTTTTTTTATTGCGTGACTTATCAACCCGATAGAAAGGTTCAAAAATCAAATCCATTTCTTCATCCGGAATTCCTTGTCCATAATCTTGAATTTCAAGCTGAATTCCGGAGTCATCCCTGCTTAAGCGTACCTTAATCGGATCGCTTTCAGGTGCAGAATATTTTAGTGCGTTCGCTAGTATATTTTTTAAAACCGTTTGGATTTGCTCAACATCAACTAGCGCAGCACATTTCTCTGCATAATTTTCAAAGCGTATCCCAGGCGCTTTTCCTTCAAACATCAAACATGCTTTCTCAATTAACAGTACTAAATCTGTGGGCTGCAGGTCAATTTTACCATATTCACTTTTCAGGCGAGCTGTTTCTAAAATCTCCGTCACCATCTGCTCCATTTCCTGTACATCGCTCTGCAAACTCTCTTGGTAAGAATTTGCCGTAATGAATTCAAGCCCTACTTTCATCCGAGTCAAAGGTGAACGTAGTTCGTGACTCACATCAAGTAAGAGCTGTTCGCGTGCATTTAGCATCTCCCTGAGACTTTCTGACATACGGTTGAAAGCCCGCGCTAGATTTCCAAGTTCGTCACCACGTTTTTCAGGTAAGCGAAATTCTAAGTCACCTTCTCCCAACGCAGAAACTCCATCAGAAAGCCAACTGACCGGCTTCATAATCCAGCGCAATGCCAACCAAGTTCCGGTTAAAATCAGTCCTATCAATCCCAAAACAGCAATAATCCAAGGAAGAAAGAAACTAATTTCTCCCCAATCATCATGCTTTTCTGCAAAGATGAAACGACCATGTATAGTGTCTACAGTCACCACACCTTGTTTCTGATAACGACCAAACCGCACATTTACAAAGCTGTCCGGATTCGATTTGTTAATAAGAAGGAAAGGATCAGCTGATTTATCAGTCCATTCCCGAAAGTGTACTTTTTCTAAAGGCGGAATTCCTGGTGCGGTTTGCCATGAAATATTTTCACCTTCAAAGCGAATAATAAAAAATAAGCGCTGTGATAATTCAAGTGCGTGTTCCAGATTGAGATTTTCCTCTAAATCCCTGACAAGATACATCCCGTATTGCGCCAGGTTATTGCGGAAAAAATTTTGCCGATTTTCCTTTAAACCATGCCAACCTATTACGGTTATTCCAAGCACCAACAAAGTTCCGGAAATCAGGATAACTGCAAATAGTTTTGTAAAAACGGAGTTAAAAGGTCGTTTCAGCCCATTCCATTTGTTTGCTCGCTCAAACACCATTTTCAGCTCCGATGAATAAATATCCTGTACCCCAGATGGTTTTGATGAAACGCGGATTTTTCGGATCGTCACCTAATTTCTGTCGTAAACGGCTCATGGTAATGTCAACCGAACGGTTGAACGCATCCCATTCAATACCTCTTAGCTGTTCAATAATTTGATCCCGGTTCAAAACTTTTCCTGAATTATTCACCAGCAAGGCAAGACATTCAAATTCAGACGAAGTCAAACCTGCGGGTTTATCGTCAACAGTCACTTCAAGTTTGTGAAAGTCAATACTGAGACTGCCAATTTTTTTCACCCCAGATTTACTTTTTGCCTGTACACGCCGTAATACAGACTGGATTCTTGCCACCAGTTCACGTGGTTCAAAAGGCTTTGGCAGATAATCATCTGCGCCTATTTCAAGGCCAACCACACGATCCATCACTTCACCGCGGGCGGTCAGCATAATCACCGGAATTGTACTGGATTGCCTGATTGTACGGCAAACTTCAAAACCGTCCATCTCCGGAAGCATCACGTCCAAAATCACCAGATCCGGTGACTCACGCTCCAGCTTTTCCAACCCCTGACTTGGTAGAGTCGCGCTCATTACCTCAAAACCCATTTTGCCGAGATAATCAGTCAGCAACTTATTCAGTTTTTCATCATCATCGATGATTAAGAGGCGAGAATTCACAAATATTTTGAATCTAAAAGGTTAATCTTAAAATGTTATTTTCAATTACTCAGAGCAATTTTTTCAGTACCACTTATTTTGTCGGAACGTAAATGCACCAGCAATTCCAGATAATCCCTCGGTTCTGCGAGCAAACCTCCCGGACCTACGGTCGGTACCTCAACTTTAAGTTCGGAAAATGAAGTGATGAGTTTGCCCTCAATCAAATAAAAGGCGCCCTGATCCTTGAAACTCAAAGCAAATTTAACAGGAAAAGTATTTCCTGCGACTTCCAGCATGCCGGAAAAATCCGCACTTTGGTTTTCCAGCATCTTCTGCATATCCGTGCGGCTCAGCCAATTTGAGATAAAACGGATGTTCGGACTAAGTTCAGCTTTGAGAATTTCCGGCATCTCTCCGTCACGGAATGAGTTTGCTGAATCAAGGCTTGTTACCGGTACGCTTACTTCCACCTGCGCCTGTTCTGTGGAATCCTGCCAACGGATTTCGGCTTTCACTTCACAACTTTTACCAATAACTTCGACACCGTCAAAGAAAAACATGGATTTTTCAGTTTTATAAGCAAGGCAATGTTCATCCGGAGCAAAAACATTTTCTTCCGCAAAAGCTGCTTGGCTGCCCAAAGTCAACATAATTGCACTTAGTAAAACAATTATAATCTTTTTCATCTCAGTTTTTTAGTTTAATATTTTGGTGACTAAGCATCCCAGTTTTAGCTGAATACAATTAAAACCAGCGTCGTCCCCAGTGCCCTCGACGGCTTCTTTGATCAGCATGTTCGAGTCGGCTTTCCATTTTCTCCACAAGTTCTGTACGTTGTTCAGAAGTCAGGATGGCATGAAATTCCGCAAAACTAGTTGAAAACTTAGCGAGCTTCAAACGCAACTGCTCAATATTTTTATTGAGCACAGCCTCGAGTTTAGTTGCATCAGCGTTGTCGCTCTTCATTTGAGCAATAATTTCATTGTTGAGGGTTTTACGCATTTCCAGCAACTCTTCTTTTTCAGCAAACATATTTTCAGCCAGCGGTGCGACTTTTCTAGTTTGCTCATCACTGAGATCCAAATGCGCTGTTACAAATTCAGTCGCCCGTTCAGGCGGGGTCACCTCTTGAGTACGACAACCAGCGATGATCAGCGGCACGGAAATAGTGACTAATGCACCAAGAATTAGTTTTTTTAAAGCAGAATTTGATTTACAACTTACCTTTTTCATAATACTCCTATTATTGAGTGGGATCAATACTGGGTAATTCCAGTGAGAATAATTTTACCAAAAGAAATGTGTAAATGCTTTTCTTAGCAGTAACAGGGTGTATCAGTTTGTATCAGTATTTGTGACTTGAACTTCCGTTGAGCTAATACTTTTGGCAATACAAAAAATGTTCTGGTTCTCTTTACTTTGTGACTTTTATACAGAAAAATTGAACTTAGTATAATTACGGAATTGACCAAAGCCCTAGAGATTGTTAAACTGCATTAACCCCTAATTTATGGGAAATGGTGCTGGATCACTTTTCTTAAAATAAAAAGTTATGCGAATTGCGATAATCGCCGTTGTCGGCATTTTATCTTATCTGCTTGTATTGTTGCCGGGTTATTTTTTGTTTGTTTCAGCAGATGATGAAGAGTCTGCGGTTACTGAAACTCTGGCCGAACTTCCTGCGAGCAGTTCAACAGTTAAAGAGACTGAAAAACTGCCACTGACCAATCCAGGAGAGGCGCCCCCACTAAAGTGAATAGTTAATTATTTTTACTCTGCATTTCTGTGCTTCACCCAAAATGCCGTTTTTTAACTGCATTTTTTTAATTAAATCTTTAGCCAGTCGGAGAACTTATGCCAATTCACCTCACTTTCAAGAACATCCGAAACTCTGATGCAGTCAGTGATCACGTACATCATGCATTTGAAGAACTGATCAAAATTACTGATGATAAATTCCCCTTTCATGTCACTCTGAATAAAGTAGATGAAGAATCTTACCATGTGGGCATCAACTGCAGTTACCGTAACAAACTGCTTGCAAGCAAAGCTGATCATGAAAATCTTTACAAAGCACTTTCCAAAGGTATTGATTCCATGAAAACACAAGTGATCCGTAAGGCTGATAAAGTTAGAGGTTGATAACTACCCTACTCTCCGGGAGTTCCACAGGAGCCTCCCATTTTCCACAATACTGGAGTTTCATGTTTGGACCGGTTTCCATCCCGCGTATATGTCTGTTGAGCGGATTTTTTGCTGTATTAATTGTTTTGTTATTCGGCCACAATTACCAACTGCAGGCTGCCTGTCGTGGAGAAGGCTTCATGGGAATTTCCTCCAAAGATCCAATCATGTCCTGGGTGGATTTGACATATTCCCCGGTTTATTCAAGCGCTAGTACGTCCGGAACTTCAGGTTGCAAAAATTGGGATTTTTCGCAGTATCTTGAACATGAGCGCAGACAATTTATTACGAAGTCTCACCAGCAATTATTAGTAGAAACTGTACGTGGACAAGGGCCTCATTTGGAAGCATTGTCAAGATTGATGGAATGTCCGCAATCATCAGCTGAGTTGTTTGCTGGAATGTTATGGGAGCATCGTCAGCAAACGGTTCAACTTTTTAAAACTGTAAAACAGACTCCGGAATTCATGACTGAACTCAGCAAATGGATCAAAGAAGATCCTGAATTACGTAACATTTGCGGAATGTCTTAAAGGTATATTTATCATGATTTGGAAAACTATTCTACTACTTACAACTGTGGTCATAGTTGGAGGAGGAAACTCCTGGGCCTGTCACCAAGGCGGACCGATGGGCTTTGCTAATGGTGATCCTGGAGCATTTTCTCTCGATATTACAATCTCGCCGACTTATACCGGTGCCAGCACATCCGGTACAGCCGGCTGCAAAGATTGGGATTACTCACAACATCAACGCAATCATTTCCTGGAAACTCAGTGGGCATTTTTGAATGAAGCTGCAGCCCGCGGCAATGGTCAGCATTTGAGCGCGTTTGCTCAAATAATGGGTTGCGACAAAAAACAAGAAATGCAGTTTGCGGATTTGCTCAGGAACAATTACTCTTCCCTGTTCGCTAATACAGAAACACACAGTGATTTGTTAACTCAGTTTGAAATTCTCATTTCCGCAAATCCTCAATTATCTTGCTCAGGCTAATAAACTTCCTACTTACATTTAGAAAACGTATGAAAAATGATTTTATGATGCACCTCGTTATTGCAGGTGGAGTAATTATGCTGTTTTTTCTGGTTTTAAAGTTTTTTGGAATTTCTTTGTAAGTCCAATTTTCAGGACACATGTCCTTTAAAAAATCCGTGCTGATATTAATTATAGTAGTTGAGAAATTATAAAAAAACGTTTTTAATTTACAAACAAACTTAACTCAA
>Ga0066605_10001178_pt1 | contig 17345 bp, 16 predicted proteins | sample SaaInlLV_DNA_10m_FD_60385 | JGI IMG/M metagenome (GOLD analysis project Ga0066605, IMG submission 60385) | Marine microbial communities from expanding oxygen minimum zones in the Saanich Inlet - SI075_LV_DNA_10m | ecosystem: Environmental > Aquatic > Marine > Unclassified | place: British... | reverse complement strand
AGGCCATCAATACGATCACCCACTTCACCTAAGGCACTCAGAATAAGGATCGGAGTCGTATCGCCTTCATCTCGTAACGCTTTGACGATAGAAAGACCATCAAGCGCAGGAAGCATACGATCAATAATTATCGCATCGTAAGCCTCATCTTTTGCCAAACCCAAACCATCAGTACCGGTGGCCGCATGAGTAATAACCTGACCTTTATCAAGAAATCCTTTTTCTACAAACGCAGCAACGCTTTGGTCATCTTCAATTAACAATATATGCATAGAAATACTCTAACCCTCGAAACACGCTATGGGAGACTAATACTTAGTTATTAGCCATTCATAGACAATTCAGACTAATCACTCACAATAGAAATAAACGCTATATTTATCAGCAACATAAATATAAAACCTTGATTTTCTAATTAGCTTTATCCATTAACTTACTAATCTGTTATTAATATTAGCACTCATTGGTCTATAGTTAATTAACAAGGCGTTAATTGTTGGTTACAAATCGAACAAAATAAGGTCTAATAGGTCATAACCAGTACGAAGCGCTAAAAAAATTATAACTAATAACAAAAGCGATATTCAAAGTGTGGGGGTACTCAGTCGATGTTGAGATTGAATCTTACTAACAACGCAATGACTCAACAGTCTTTGCAGCCACTTATACAAAAATCGGCACTGACCCTTTTTGCAAGATCACTCATGTCTGCACTTCCATTCAGCTTGTTATTGACTGTTTTAGCAAGTCATACAGCCTCGGCTAATACAGCCAATGAATCAAAACCTTATCGCTCACTCAGCACCTCTTCACTTCAACTACAAGATACCGCTGACAGTCATTATTTAACATCACAAATGACGCTGTTACAGTTTTCTACTATTTTCATTAACAAATCGGGTAAACCCGCAGTAGAACTGCCACGCCGAAAACTATCTACTCAAACCGAAGCTTATAACAGATCCATTGAGTTACTAGTCTCAACCGGAGAATTTGTGACGCCTCGCGCAACCATCAATCTGTTAAACCCCAACGCAAACCATGGCTATTCACAAGACTCTACCGAACCGTATCGTTCGGGAGGCTCAGCATTGGGCGAAGTGTTTCGTATGGGTTTAAAATCATGGTGGGATAATAATGAAGGATCACAGCTTCATGCCATGAGCCAAGCTGCACCAGAATCCGTTCGCACCGGTAAAGTAGCCGGTAAAGCTAGATTTGACTGGGACTACTCACTCAAGGTCTCTTATGATGATGTAAAGTTAAAATTCGAAAAAGCCTTTTAATCTCGCTTTACTTAATAGCGGCATTCCCCTTCATCTAGCTATTATTCAGCGCCCTCCTCTAGCAACTCGCTCATCACAACTACACAGCCCCGTCGGAGCAAGGTACAATTGCAGCCGAAGTTTACGCTCATAAACCCTAATACTGACAAGATAAAATTTATGCCTACCACCGATCAACATGATGATGCTGTCATAGCGCCACTAGGGCGCCGACTAATGGCGATGCTTTACGATATTTTTTTACTGATGGCTATACTGCTTTGCACTAGCGCCGTTTATACCGTTATTGCGGTATCGATTACCGGAGACTTTGCACAACATGGCAATGTCCAAACCGATGAAACACTGCATGAGCTAAACCCCACCGAATTAGGCTGGCCCATTCTGCCCGTTTTGGCTTCTGTCTATATTGGTTTTTTTGTTTATTTTTGGCGGAATACAGGGCAAACCTTAGGCATGCTTGTTTGGAAACTCAAATTGGTTTCCAATGATCAAACGCCTATTACTTATGGGCAAGCACTAGTAAGAGTCATCGCCGCAATACCGTCAATCGCTTTATTCGGCTTAGGCTATATAGGATTATTAATAGGCAGCAAAAAACAGACTTGGCATGATGGTATATCCAAAACAACGGTTATTCGATTAGCCAAAAAATAGTCGACAACTCAAAAAAACAAATAACATTATCGTGTTCGATATAACAACGTTGAACCCACACCAGCACAAATTATTATAGGCACCAACACTGCATAAAAAGGTGAGAAACCATAAATAAGACTGCTAGGTCCTAATAAGTTTTGAGTGAACTGAAAAGCGATTCCCACCACCACACCAATAAAAACGCGATAGCCCATAGTCGATGATCGCAGCGGGCCAAAAACGAAAGATAAAGCCACTAACACTAAACTAATAATCATAAGTGGATGCAAACACTTCTGCCAAAAGGCTAAACGATAAGCGCCACTATCTAACTCTTGCTGATCTAAATAGTTTGCGTAATCAAACAAGCCACTCGGTGATAGATCTTCAGCTGCAAGCGAAAGATAACCAAGCATCTTAGGTGAGAGTTGCGTCTCCCACTTAAGGGTTGTGAATTCACTGCTATTAATCGTATCGGAATAAAAAACACTGCGTTGTACGCCTTCCATTAACCAACCATTACGCTGGTAACTTGCACGCTTAGCAAATGACGAGCTAAGTAAATCTCCTTGCGGATTAAACTCAAAGGTTGTGACACCGTATAAAACACCGCCTGGCTGCACCACGTTAAAGTGCATAAACGTATCGCCCTCTCGATGCCATAAACCACCACCCGCCACGAGTGAGCGGTCTGTTCCTGATATAGAAAAATCTTTATGGCTTTTAGCCCACTGATCAGTAAAAGGCGAAACATACTCACTAATCAGCATCGACAACACAATTAGCCACAAGGTTGGCTTTACTGCCATCCAGACTAAGCGACTCAGAGAGACACCACTGGCGCGCATCACAGTAATCTCACTACTACTGGACAACATACCCATTGCCACCAAGCAGCCGACTAAGGCCGAGAGCGGAATATATTCATTAATGCGACCCGGAACGGTTAAGCCGACATAAACAAGCGACTTCCAAAAAGTATAATCGCCACGAATATCACCTAACTGATCAATAATGGCAGAAACCACATCAAGGCCAACAATAAGCAGTAGCACCAGCAGAATAGCGCCAATGACATTGATACCTATATAAGAGCTCAATTTATTCATACGTTAAATGGCTACTCTCGATTTGCGTGAAGCTAATACGCGCTTAAAATCGTCTTCGAGCAATAACATTAAAGCGCCGATAAAAAACAAACCATGCACCAGCCATATCATAAGCGGCGGCTGTGATCCCATTTCAATCTTATTTCTAACGCCGGTAATGGCTACAATATATAAAAGATAAATTAAGACCGCAGGCAACATTTTAATATAGCGACCACTGCGTTGATTCGTTTTACTTAAGGCCAACGCTAACAAGGCAACCACGAGTACAACGACAGGTAAAGAAAATCGCCAATGCAGCGCAGCGATATCACCGAGTTCGCTGGACATAAATAATGCTCGTGTTGTTTTAGCATCACCTTCTAATTGCAGCTTTTCAACGCGTCGACGTTCAACGACTTTTTGAGCATAAGATGTGAATTCCGTAATTTGATAATCACGCTGACCAACAAACCCATCGTAAACCGCACCATTAGCCAGCGTGAGATATTGTCCGCCTAAATTAGCATTGTCAATGATGCGTCCTGAATCGGCGCGAATCACTACTACACTGCCATCACGTCGATGCTCCACCATCCAGACATCATTAACAGCATCGCTTTCAGGGTCAAATTTTTCAGCATAAATAACACGCTGGCCGTCACTGGTTTCTTGGAACTTACCTTCTTGCAATATCGCAAGGCTATTGGTATTGACAGGGTTCTGCAAAATAGACTGCACTTTATTTAGACTGGCTGGCGCACCAAACAAAGTGAGATAAGCCACCAACATACTCATTAACACGGCTGGAATAGCCGTAATCGTAACCAGACGCTTTTTACCTGTGCCACAGGCATTCATAACGATCATTTCGTTATCCACATACAAGCGGCCATAGGCAAGCAAAACGCCTATAAAAAATCCTAGCGGTAAAATTAATGGCAGAAAATCAGGAATACGAAAAAGGATAACCCAGAACACAACATCAGAAGACAAATGACCACTGCTCGACTGCGCAAGATATTTAGCTAATCGGCCACTGGTGACAATCAATAACAAAATAACTGTTACTGCGGCTGTCGCCTGCGAAACCTCTTTAATTAAATAGCGAAATAAAATCATGACAAACTATAAGCGTCTCGATGATAAAAAAACAAAAAAATAAGATAACAGTAATGAATAAAATTATAAGCACAAAAAATCGTCATTTATCACTATAAGCTGACTATCAACAACCACAATAACACTCTAACGCTTTAAATAAGCCTTGAACAAAACGCAATCACTTAGAGCGCAGAACAATCAAATCTAACGTTTTATAACCGCTCTTTAATAAAAATAAGTAACTAATCCACATTTCATCACACTAAAGTGGCGCTTTATCTTTTCACTGCTAGAGTTAGTTTAATAGTGTATCTAGTTGTTTTGATTATCGCTATTAACTCCAGGTCTACATAACCTCTTCAAAAGGTGTCCAATTGGACGCCTTTTTTTTATTCTAAAATTTCTGCATCAACAGCAAACTTTCTCTCAATCAAAAAGTACTGCATATAAAAATTCACTTTCAACAATATTTCAAATCATTAATCTTTAAGTATTCACTAATTGAATTAACACCCATGGCGCGGTAACAACAGCCCACATAAGCTGATCACATTGCTGCCAATCAGCAGCTTGCTGATCATTGACAGGCGATAGCTGCTGCAGTTCAAGCCATTTGCTGACTTGCTCAGTATCGTCGGCTGATACAGCAGCAGCAACCTCAACTAAATTCAGTTCAGCAGCGATAAACAACACTTTACCTGCCGCAAAAAAACGCGCCAATTCGCTCCAAGCTAATTGAGCTGTCTGACCGTGCATATCGGACATAATTTCTTGATCTGACATAGCGCTTGGCCTCATAGATTTCTTTAAAACATCAAGCTGACTGATCAAATACGCGAATCAAACCAGCCCATTAAAACGACTAGCGCACACTATAAATTTTACTGGCAAGCTATTCACCTAGTATTGACAATAAATAGTGACGGAAAATAGTGATACCGCACTCAAAACAGCCCAGCAAACCCCACTCAGTTCACCGTTTTAAAAGCGCGCGATGCCACTCAGGAGCCCCTCGACATACACTAGCATCATTACTGGTTAAGCCATGATAAACAATCAGGCCAACCTTAACTCTGCTGCATAAAGCGACGTATAGCATTAGGTACAAAGCCATGAAGATAAGCATATTCAAAACTATCGATAGCACTGTTCAATCGTTGAAACGATGCCATCAGCTGAAACGATGCCGTCCGCTAAAAAAAGACCATCTATTAAAACTCTGCGCTGCCACACTTTTGACTATTAGCTTAGTAGGCTGCGGAAGCTCAGATAACTCGAGCGCTGAAGCAGATATCGCAAACAATGAAACCGCCATTGCCGTTAAAGGTGCTGGCGTTAAAGGGCCGCTCATTAATGCCAATGTGACGGCGTACCAAATAGACCCTTCACAAGCTGATTTAAAAGGTGACATAGTCGCTCGTGGCAGCTCAAGTACCAGCGCCAATTTAGAGCTCGCCATTCCCGAAAGCCTCGCTAGCAATGGACCCTTCTTAATTGAATACACCGACGGAACTGAAATCAATGGCCAAATCCCCGTTATCGAATCATTGAGCACCATCATTACGAGTCAACAATTACTCGCTGGCACCGCCGTTTACGCTACTCCATTAAGTTCTTTTGCTATTGAACATGCTCGGCAAATTGCCGACAGTCTTGAGAGTAATGCTGACCCGTTAACCGTAGGCTTATCAGGCAACAACAATGGCAGTGTCAGCATCGCCGAATTATTAGCAGCGTTAGAGACCAGTGCTACTAATATTAAAGCAACGCTTGGGCTTGGCTTATTAACCGAAGAAATTAATTTATTTACGACTTCACCACTGATTAATGCCGATACGGATGCCGAAGATACTCTAGCTATAAGAACTGCTAATGAAGTTTTTGCTGCGATTGTGAGCGTCTTAAAAGACGAAGTCGCTGATGACGGCTTAACCGCCAACGGCACAACGCTTGTTGCGGCATTGGCCGATGACTTTGCCGATGGCAGCTTTGATAAACAAAATGCCGGCAATTCTATTACAGCATTGAATACTATCGATGATATTGCCGCCGTCTTGACTCAGAATCCAGCCTTGTTGGACGTCCCGAATAGCGATAGAAACATAAGCCAAATTAATGAAATACTGGCTGAAGAAGCAGAAACATTAGCACCTGAATTACCAGTTGTTTCACTAGATGTGCCAGAAATAGCAGCGCCCCTAGCATCACTGTACAGCGAAGAAAACCCTAAGCCAACGCCACCAACTATTGAGCCCTCAACGCCAACTGTAATCTTTACGTCAGCGACATTACAAACAGCGGCTATTGAAGGCGACAATATTAGCGTAGAACTTATCGCCAGCGACGAAGACGACAATATTGCCTATTGTGACTTAAGTATTGACGGTGAATTTGTTCGACGCGATAGCGTCGCACCTTACCAATACGGCAGTAACTCTGGCTTTAATGATAATGGCCTTAATGCTATATCTGCAGGCAGTCATAGCCTAACAGCTGAATGCGTGGACACAACTAATTTAAGCGCATCGAGTATTGCCAGTATTGATATTGCATCAAGACCCGATAACGGTGATGGCGAACCTGTTTTACGTAATGTTGCTTTAAACTGGGGAACCCCAACCACACGAACGGATGGTAGCCCACTAGCGATTAATGAAATTGATCACTATGAAATTTATTATTCTTCGACCAGTGAAGGCAGCAATAATGAAAGTACAGTATCAGTGGCTGCAACGAACAATAACAATCAACTCGTCAATGACTATGAAATAAATGCATTACCCATTGGCGAGTACTATTTTTCTATCGCCACCGTTGACACTGCCGGTATCGCAAGTGAGTTTATTAACCCCGTTGCGCTCACGATTCAGTAATGCAATTACTTTGAACGTTTACGCTGATAATAATTAGGCACTGTCGTTGAGCCTAAAAGATAACGACGAAGTAAATCTAATGCCAGCGCACTCACTAGGGTTTGAAACATTTTACGACCCACAGGATAATGGAAAAGGTGAGTGTTGATATGCTCTACCCCACCCCATGCAACCCATACTGAACCAACTGGCTTGTCGTCGGTGCCTCCATCTGGGCCAGCAACACCTGACACAGCAATAACACAATGAGCCGACGAACGCTCTAAAGCACCCTCTGCCATGGCTCTTACAACCGGCTCGCTGACTGCGCCATGCTGCTCAATTAACGTAGAATCCACACCCAAAACACTGGCTTTAACTGCATTAGAATAAGAAACAAAACCTACGCCAAAAACCGATGAAGCGCCGCTAACCGCCGTGATATTTGAGGCTATCATGCCACCAGTACAAGACTCAGCTAACGTCAGCTGTTTAGTCTGCTGCTGTAATAAATCGATGACAATAGCGCCGAGAGTGTCATCATTTTCACCAACAATAAAGTCACCCACTACTTGCCTTAACTCTTCTTCGCATTGATCTCGCAAAGACAAATGCGCTTCATCTTCTATTTCTAACTTAAGCTCTAACAGAGGAACACCGGCACGAAAACCCACGACAACTTCGCTAGGCCAATGAGGACATTGATCAGCAATTATTTGCTGTAGCGCCGACTCACCCATACCAAATAACTTTAAGCGACGTACCAAGCGCGCAGTAGCATCAGGAAAACCTAACTGCAAAGCCGACAATACCGAACCCTCTAACATAGCCGCTAATTCTGGCGGCACACCAGGCGTACACAGCAATACACAGTCACGGTATCGCAAGGTAATACCCACTGCACTACCAACGGGATTAGCTAACACAGTGGCGCTAGCAGGTAATAAGGTTTGCTTAAGATTAGCAGCATTGGCAGCAACACCCCGCCGCTCACACCATTCATTAACATGCGCGAGGGCTTGTGCATTTTCAACTAAGGGCTCGCCAGTAAGAAGAGATAGCGCTTCTGAGGTAAGGTCATCGACTGTTGGGCCTAAGCCTCCATTAATGATAATGGCGGGATATATCGCCGCGAGCTTATCGAGCTCGGCAACAATTAAATCCATATCATCACCCACAGTTACTTTATGCGCGACATCAAATCCTTGCACAGCGAGTGATTGAGCAATCATAGCGGAGTTAGAATCGACCGTATCGCCGGTCATTAATTCATTACCTGTTAACAACAATGCTATTTTCAAAAAAAACTCCAAATAATAAAAAACTAATAGCGACTAGACACCTGCGCTTGTAAGCCACCAACAATAAAATCAATTAAATTATCCGTACGCCAACGCAATGACTTCGCATCCAAATCAATCGATTGATTTCTTCGCGCCTCATCCCATTCAGCGATCGCCGTCATAGATTGACGACCCATTAACTGTAATCGAAAATGAATAACCGCCAAGGGTAAAGGCTTTAACGCCTTAATCATTAATGATGTGAGTTCAAACATAGCGCGGTTTCTTTCGCGATTTTTTTGAAACAAATCACGGCCTGGTTGGTAGGCATAAAGCTGAGCTAATAGTGACACATAACTCGTGTCCTCGACAGGCTTGAGAAGCTCTTCAGCAAAAGGCTCAACAAAGACCTCTGTCAATCGCTTTACGGTAACCACATCACCACGGTGCTGCAAAGCATCTAAACGTCTTAAACGCTCTTGATTAATCGGCGTTAAACGATAGTTTAATATCGCCTCAATCAAGCCATCTCGATTACCAAAATGGTACTGCAATGCAGAAGGATTTTTTTGACCGGCTTCACGAGCAATCATTCGTGTAGAAACCGCTTCTAAACCATGTTCAGCAAATAACCGCTCTGCGGTTTTAAGCAGTAATGCAGCACCGCTCTCCATCGATGAAAAAGGAATGTCAGCGAGTTGATCACTCATAAATCATCTCCAGTCAAAATAATTATTAACAAGGCAATTACCGGCATACTTGTTACTCACACAATTCTATAGAATCGTTAGTTTGCAAGCTTTTAAGACAATACCATTCAAGCCAATAGCATCAATGATAAACCAGAATAGAGGTAGAACTGTTTTTTCTATTGGGTATATTTAACGATACTCGCATTAGCTAGGATCACTAAGGCTTTATACGCTTGCTGTTCGCCATCAGCTTAAATACACTATACTTGCAAGTATAACCTTAGCGCCCTGCACTCGCCGAAGGATAAGCCCAGCGCTTAGATACTTCCATTACTAGAATCAATGAGTTAATCATGAGTTTAAGCTTCTCACATATCATTATTTTATTAGTCGGCTTTGCTGTTGCTATGTACTTCTTTTCTGAACTTCATGTCAGAGAAATCGCCTTAAATGCCGCCAGATCACATTCAGACGAACTCAATGTACAATTACTCGATCAAAGCGTTGGCATTCATCGGGTTTGGTTTAAGCGCGGACGTGACAACCGGTTCCACATTTGGCGTAACTATCAATTTGAATTCACCTCAACCGGTGATGAACGCTATAAAGGCCACGTTATCACGCTTGGCGAACAAGTAGAAACCGTCCAATTACAGGCTCACAGAGTGCCTGTTAGTAAAGAACCTGCTAGTAAAGAACCCAGCAACAAAGACTATAACGCTTAACAATTATGACTGAAGCAACAATCAATAATAGCCTTGAGAATGTCCACAACTACAAACTCATTCGAACACGCCGTCGCACCTTAGGCATTTCAGTTCGTCGTGGCATCGTTGAAGTTCGCGCGCCGCTTAAAGCACCCAAGTACTGGATTAATGAATGCCTTGAAGAAAAGCGATCTTGGATTAGTAAACAAGTCTCTTTGCAAAAACTGCAATTACAAGATATCTACCGCATTAATGATGGCGCGATTCTGCCATTATTAGGTGATACGCTCTCTATTCGTATTAGCAACCACTCTCGTCTAAGTGGCAAGGTCGTTAAGCGAGCCAGCATCTCGGTTGATGATTCGATCCTATGGATTGATATCCCCCCGACTATCGCGCAAGAAACCGCATTATCAACCGAGCAATTACAAGAAGAGAAAGCCACACAGCTTTTTTTGAAATGGATAAAAACACAAGCCGAAAGCTATATGTCAGAAACAACACAGGCATTGGCCAAACAAATGAACCTCGACAAACTCAACAAGATTAGCTACAGACGTACTGCCAGCAAATGGGGACACTGCACCAGTGAAGGCAACATACAGTACAACCCACTTTTAATGTTAGCGCCGCAGTATGTTGTTGATTACATTATTGCCCATGAGGTCTGCCACTTACGCCATGCCAACCACTCCAAACAATTTTGGAATTTGGTTGATAACGTTTATCCTCAAAGAAACCATGCTGAAAATTGGCTTAAACAGCATGGCCACCGTTTAGCTATTGTTTAAACCGCGTTTAGCTATTGCTTAAGCCGCGCTTAGGTACAATACCTAGCCACCCATCAACAACTGTTTTTTCTGTTTAAGAAAGTCTGCCAAGCCATTAAGTACATCACCACGCTCGGGCTTACTCACCAAAAGCGAATCGATATTTTCTAACTCTTTGTCTAAGCGGCTAGATTCACCCGACAAACATTTATCACGACAAAAATGCAACCATTCTTCGCGCTCATCGGCAGTTAAACTGTCAGGGAAATTACGCGCTCTGTAACGAAACAATAACTCGGGTAGCCGCGCGTCCTCAAAAGGAAAAGCACTGTCGGCCAATGTTTCCGCATCAGCAGCAGGTATTTTCTGTATCAAAGGCTTATCCCTATTTGGAATAAAACCATCATATAACAGCGCTTCAGCATCACGGTCACTATTATCGAACGCATTCGCAGTTACAACCGCCTGCAGTTTTTTGGCTAAACCTGAAAAAGCTAACAACTGCTCTCGATGTGCTTCACAGCTTGACCAATCTAAAGATAAACGCTTAGCGACTTTATCATCCACCAACTTAGGCGTTAGTACGATAGGACAGCGATTTATATGAATAGATTTAAGAGGAATTCGATCGATACCTTCAGGTAAATCGGCCACGCGCGTAAATAATAAATCAGCAATTTGCTGCGGATCTAAGTCAAATAATGGCTTAGGCGAATAGCGTAAATCTACACAGATAATTTCGTTTTTATTTTTAGGGTGCTGCGCAATAGGTAGCACCAATGAACCACAGCAAAACTCAGAACCAAATCGCGAGGAAATATGCAGCACCGGCTTACCGGTTCCTAATGCCAACGCTTCTTGCGCTTTTTGCTTTTGTCGTAAAGAAAAAACATGATCAAATAACTGTGGATGCGTCTCTTTTATCAACTTCGCTACAGCAATAGTTGCATAAACATCTGAGAGCGCATCATGCGCCGCCTCATGAGACAAACCATTTGCTTCTGTTAACTGCTCCAGACGAAAACTAACAACGCCATCATCACGTTGTGGCCAGTTAATTCCTTCAGGCCTAACGGCATAACAAAGGCGTAACATATCAATAATATCCCAACGCGTATTGCCATTCTGCCACTCGCGGCCATAGGGGTCATAGAAATTGCGGTACAGACCATAGCGCGTCACTTCATCATCAAAACGCAGACTGTTATAACCGACACTACAGGTATTAGGCTGGGCTAATTCTGCGTGAATGGCAGCAAAAAAATCTCGCTCACTCACACCTTGCTCATCTACTTGCTGCGGTGTCATACCAGTGACTAAACAAGCCTCAGCATGAGGTATAACATCAAGCGCTGGACGGCATAAAATATTTAAGGGCTTACCAACAATATTAAAATTGCTGTCCGTTCGCACACCAGCAAATTGCGAAGGCATATCTTCGGCAGGGTTAATGCCCCATGTTTCATAATCGTGCCAATATAAAGTATCCATTTAAACCTCGATATCCAAACTCGCGTATAAAAACCCTAACAACAATAAATTCGATTAAGCAGACTGTTCTTTAAACTGATAGCTGGCTAATTTAGCATATAGTGCAGACGCTTTTAACAAGTGTTCGTGTGACCCTTGTGCAACTAGCTGCCCATGATCCAATACGGCAATAGTGTCTGCATGTAAAATTGTCGAAAGGCGGTGAGCAATAATTAACGTGGTTCGATTTTCCATTAGCCGCTCTAACGCTTTTTGAACTTTAAACTCACTTTCGGTATCCAGTGCACTGGTCGCTTCATCTAACATTAAAATACGTGGATCTTTTAATATGGCACGCGCAATAGCAATACGCTGCTTTTGCCCACCCGATAAACGCACGCCCTGCTCACCTAAAAAGCTATTATAGCCATTGGGCAACTGACTAATAAACTCATGCGCATAAGCCGCCTTGGCTGCCTCCACAACCTCCTCATCCGTAGCATTAGGCCTACCGTAACGAATATTCGTGGCAACATCACTGGTAAACAATGTTGGCTGCTGGGCAACCACGGCTAACTGCTGACGAAGCACCTGAGGACTCAACTCACGAATATCTTTATTACCCAACGTGACCAAACCAGATTGCGGATCATAAAAGCGCTGTATTAATTCAAAGACGGTTGATTTACCTGCACCCGATGGCCCCACTAACGCAACACATTGACCTTCAGGTAAAACTAAAGAGAACGATTTCAAGGCAGGCTCATCGGGTCTAGAAGGATAATTAAAGCTTACCTGCTTAAAAGCGAGTTCAGCCGGTAATGCGCTTGCATCGGCCGATATAATGGGCGCAGTGATAAGACTCTTAACTTCTAACAGCTCAATCAAGCGTTCGGTGGCACCCGCTGCCCGCTGTAAATCACCAAATACCTCTGACACCGTAGCCACGCCCATAGCAACCATGAGGGCATAAAAGATAAAGGCTGCGAGATCACCCGCTGTCATCGACCCATTAATCACATCGCTACCACCCACCCACAACATGACTGATAGCGCGGTAAACACCAACAAAATGACGGCAGCCATTAAAATAGCTCGCTGAGTTACGCGACTTTTGGCAATACCAAAAGCCTCTTCGACATGTGAACCAAAAACCGATTTTTCTTGCTGCTCTTGGGTATAGCTTTGTACGGCTTTAATATTTTGAATTATTTCACCGGCGTAGCTTCCTACATTGGCAATCGAATCCTGACTAGCTCGAGAAAGCCTTTTCACTTTTTTTCCATAAAATAATATCGGCAATAACACTAACGGCACGCAGCCAACCACTATTAGCATCAACTTAGCATTAGTAATGAATAGCATAATCAATGCACCCACAGTCGTAAGTGAGCTACGCAACGCCAAAGAAAAAGAGCTACCAATAATGGTTTGCAATAATGTTGTATCGGTAGTCAAGCGAGAAGTGATTTCGCCACTGCGGTTAGTTTCAAAATAGCTAGGATGCAAGGTAACGATATGATTAAAAACAGCTGTCCGTATATCTGCACTAACACGCTCACCCAACCACGACACCAAATAAAAACGAATAAACGTTCCCAGCGCCATAAAAACAGCTAATGCTAACAGCACTAAAACGGCTTGATTAAGCAGCGCTAACGAGCCCTCACCAAAGCCGCTATCAATTAATAACTTAACACCCTGCCCCATTAACAAACTCAACGACGCAGTAAACAGCAAGGCTGCCATCGCCGCCATCCAACGTGATTTATAGGGCTTTAAATAACTAAGAAGATGAAAAAGAGAAGATAATTTTTTAGGGGGCATTTCCTTTTTTTCTTCGGCGCTATCGACCGGCTTCACATCAACTGCTGACATTATGTCTCTCTATAAAGTAAATCATTAATACGTGATTTAAGCTCAGGCAATACGTCTGACTCAAACCAACTGTTTTTCTTTAACCAAATATGATTACGCGGACTAGGATGCGGCAGTGGCATTGCCGTCGGCAAGTATGACCGCCAAGCCGCTACAATATCCGTTACCGTAGCACCTTTTCCACAGATGGCCGAATCGAGATGATAGTCTTGGGCGTATTTACCTATCACCAGAACGAACTGAACATTCGGCATTGCTGCCAGTAAAGACGCACGCCATTTTACTGCACACTCTTTGCGCGGCGGTAAATCACCGGTTTTTCCTGTGCCGGGGTAGCAGAAACCCATCGGCAGAATAGCTATTTGGCTTACATCGTAGAATACCGCTTTATCGACTCCCATCCAAGCGCGTAAGCGTTCACCGCTGGCATCGTTAAAGGGAATGCCGGATTCGTGGACTTTACGACCTGGTGCCTGACCTGCTATTAAGATTTTTGCTTGAGACGACAACTGCAAAACAGGGCGAATTCCATGGGGTAAGTAACGCTCGCACTCTCGACAGGCATTCACACGATTCAATAATACGTTTATCATCTCGTATCTCATTGTGTATCAGTCAAACATCTTTTCGTCAGTCTACTCTTTGCTTGAGACAAAAAAAAGCCGGGTATATACCCGGCTTTTTGAACGTTGTGATGTCTAGCATCATTTATCAAGCATGATGAAAAGGTGTTACCATCGTTGTATCTTCACCAGCTTTACTCACACCATGCTGATTCATTAATAGAATTTCAATAGGTGCTTTTTGCTTAGGCATAACATCAATCATTAATAAGTAGCCACCGTGTTCAATAACATCATGAAAACGTCGAATTTTATAATTCTCAGTTTGCATACCGACAAAGCCACCAATCCATGTTGAAAAACCAACAGTCATTGCGCCAATACCTAATACGCCCAACATGCCGAACATATCAAACCAAGACGTTAACTGATCAAAAAGAACGATCGTAATAATAGCAAGTATCACTCCGTAGAAAAAACCTCTCTCACCAGAGCGGAGAATATCTAATTGATGGATCGGCGTAGCAGCATGCAAATGATGTTTTTGAATGCCCGCCTCATCTTTACTGAGCACATGAAAATTCCAATCGCTAATACCATTAGCATGTAATAACTTCGACGCGGATTCAGCAACATCGATGTCATATGTTAAATAATATAATCGTTTCATAACAAAGCCCTTTTATAATAATGATGATCATTAATCCAAAAAAACAAACTACAAAATGCGAAAAATTAATGCACTCTTTATACTTACGTTTAATGATTAGAAAAAGAAGACTATTTTATAGAACAATTAGATATAAGCATTAGATGCTATAGGTATATTACTGAAAACAAAGGGTTTTTATTATATTAACGGGCCAGTCTAAGGAAAAAAAACCTTAAAATATCGTAATTCTCAATATTCTCAATATTCTCAATACCCTCAACACTCTCAACACCCTCAATACTCTCAATATGAAAAAACTAACGAGAGGCAATAGCCTCTTTAAGTATTTCTCTGAACTCATCGTTATCCCAGGGTTTAGTGCAGTGGCAAAAAATCTTTCCTTTATCAATTGCCGCTATCGTAGCAGCTACATCAGAGTATCCAGTCAATAGTATCCTAACTGTTGATGGTGATTGCTTTACTACTTGCTCAAGAAATTCTGCACCGTTCATTTTTGGCATGCGCATATCAGAAACAACAAGGTCAATAGTATGCTCTGCAATAACAGCTAGGCCTTCATCACCGCTCTCTGCCGTATAAATATCCCAATCGGTATTACGGCACAAACGACGCAATGCAACGAGTATTGATTTTTCATCATCGACGAACAATATTTTTATTTTCGAATCAGGTCCCTTCTCTACTGGAGAGTCGAAGTTTAAAAAGTCTAAATCACCCATCACATCCATGCTCCTTCAATAACTTTGTCAAATTTTCTAATTGTATTTTTTGCTGACTCACTAAATCATTTAACACTAAATTGGAGTGTGCTAAATCAAAATAGTGAAAACACTGCCTCAAAACCGTTTTTAGTTCTTCGTCATTCCATGGCTTGGCTAAAAAGCGCTGCACATCACCGCGATTAATCGCTGCTAAAACGTATTCCATATCGACCAAGCCAGATAAAATAATAGGAATAATAAAGGGATGATGTACTTTAATTTTTTTAATTAAGTTAAGACCATCAATATCTGGCATATGCTGGTCAACTAAGATTACCTGCACATCATTCTCAGACAATAATGTTAATGCCTCATCATGGCTGCTCGCGGTTAATACTGTAAAGTCCTCATTACGCAACGCACGCGTCAGAGATTTCAATATCCCCGATTCATCATCCACACACAGTAAATTCCGTTGCATTTTCATTTGCCTATTTCCTTATTAAGTCAAAAATTTTCACTCTATTAAGAATGAACCTCACTTAAAATGGTGCTTGCTTAAAATGAACCTTACTTAAAATGAAGCTTACGTAAAATGCCCCTTAGTTACGAAGGTATCAAACTCAATTAAGCATGCAATTAACACTATAGCCAATCTATATAAACAACTATGCGTTCAGCCCTGCAATGGGCAATAAAATAGTAAAACTTGTCCCGCTACCTACCTGGCTATCTACTGAAATCACCCCTTCATGCGCATCAATAACGCTGCGTACAATATGTAAACCTAAACCGGTCCCTTCACTCACAGTCTTTGTCGTAAAAAAAGGATCAAAAATATTAGCTAAGATATTTTTGGGAATCCCTACGCCTGAGTCTGCAACGACAATACGGACATTATCGCCTACATGTTTAGTCGTAATCGTTATCGAGCCTCGCTCTTCAATTGCATGAGAAGCATTCAGTAATAAATTAAGGAACACCTGCCCCAACTTGCCACTATTACAATATACGGGCGGCAACTCACCTAAATCTTTATTGATTTCCGCTTTATACTTTAACTCATTCGAAGCAATACTTAACGCCTGCTCTAATAAAGCGTTGATATCCGAATTTTTATAATCAGAAGAATTAGTACGAGAAAAATCTAACAAGTCTGCTACGATTTTTTTTATACGACTCACGCCATCGATAGATTCATCTAACAAATCATTCATATCTAACATTAAAAAATCAAGATCAACTTTTTTTAACAGCGCATCCAAATTAGCAATTGCCTTAGCATTCACTTCAGCGTATTGCTCGACATCTTGACACTCACCTCCTGCCTTAACAGCAAAACGCTGAGCATCAATAACTTGGCATACATCTTCAATATAATCGCGTAAGGTACCTAAGTTGCTGGAAATAAAACCCACAGGATTATTAATTTCATGCGCCACACCGGCAGCTAATTGTCCTACAGAAGCCATCTTTTCAGATTGCAGTAACTGTAAGTTCGATTTTTTTAAAGTCTTAATCGATTCTTCTAAATCACGATTGGCAAGAAATAACTCAACTGCTCGCTCTTCAAGTAAACTCTCGGCTAGCTTTCTTGCCTTGCGCTCACGAAGTAATGCATTGGTTAATGCTGTGTTTT
>Ga0066605_10001171_pt1 | contig 17420 bp, 13 predicted proteins | sample SaaInlLV_DNA_10m_FD_60385 | JGI IMG/M metagenome (GOLD analysis project Ga0066605, IMG submission 60385) | Marine microbial communities from expanding oxygen minimum zones in the Saanich Inlet - SI075_LV_DNA_10m | ecosystem: Environmental > Aquatic > Marine > Unclassified | place: British... | reverse complement strand
TGTTCATCGATCCCAACGGCAAGAAATACCTGAAGCAGTTATAAGGAGTGTGGGCGACTCGCCCACATTAGGCAACGACGAGGGCGAGTCGCCCTCGCTCCAATTCAAAATGCATGCGAACAGCTAAGTGCGTTTTTCGCAGCAGCGCTTCACACACCCTGGTATTCCCGAGGAGAATCGACTACGCAGCCGCAGGCGAAGACCACACCCAGATCACTTTCTGGGTTCGACTAACTCGCACGCAAGTGTGTCACCATGCGCAGCCTGGTATTCCCGCTGGGAATCGAACCCAGATCGACTATTTAGGAAACAGTTGTTCTATCCATTGAACTACGGGAACGAGACTCCGATGCGCCGAACCTAGTCCCCTCGAACAAACGATCAAGCTCAGAGATAGATAAAGCTTAGACTTGGCAAACTGGTGAACATTCGCACAGTCAAACGCAATGACACCAGAAGATGCACTGCAAAAGTATTTCGGCATGCCCGCGTTTAGGGAACCGCAAGGCGATATTATACGCGCGGTGCTGGAGGGGAAAGATACGCTCGTCGTGATGCCAACCGGCGGCGGCAAGAGCCTCTGCTTCCAGTTGCCAGCGCTGCTGTTACCTGGCGTTACCTTAGTCGTCTCGCCATTGATCGCACTGATGAAAGATCAGGTCGATGCACTGCAAGCTCGGGGTCTACCGGCTGGCTTACTGAATAGCTCACAAACTCTGGAGCAACAACGGGAAACACTGGATGGCATCCGCAATCGCACACTGAAACTCGTTTACGTGGCCCCGGAGCGCTTTCGCTCACAATCATTTCTCAATGCACTATCGAAACATGCGATCAGCCTGTTCGCGATCGATGAAGCACACTGCCTCTCGCAGTGGGGGCACGACTTCCGCCCCGACTACATGCGCCTCGGCGAAGCGCGCAAAGCCATCGGCAATCCGCCGTGCATTGCATTGACCGCGACGGCGACGCCGGATGTGCAGCTCGACATCAAGAAGAGCCTCGAAATGGAGGATGCCGCCGAGTTTGTCGCAGGATTTGCCCGCGACAACTTGAGCTTCAGAGTGCGTCAGACCAATTCTGACAACGATAAGATACAAGCGCTACAGGCACTGATCAAGCAACACACCACTGGTATCATTTATTGCGCAACGCGTAAATCGGTCGATGCTGTGGCGGGTAAAATCGCGCATTTAACCAGCTCTGTAATACGTTACCACGGCGGCCTCTCCGATCGCGACCGCACTGCCGCACAGGAAAGCTTCATGACCGGCGGCGCCAATATCGTGGTCGCCACCAATGCCTTCGGTATGGGCATCGACCGCTCCGACATCCGCTTCGTCTGCCACTACGAAATGCCCGGCAGCGTCGAGGCCTACTACCAGGAAGGCGGACGCGCCGGACGCGACGGCAAGCCCTCCGTGTGTGAAATGCTTTTTTCCTATGCGGACAAGCGCGTGCAAGACTTTTTCATCGACGGCGCCAATCCCGGCAAAGCACTGATCGCCGAAATCTTTGACCTACTCTGCGCGGAAAGTGACGCGCAGCACGAAGTGCGACTACCCGTGGACGATCTCTGCGACCGCGTCGGCCGCAAGGTCAATCCCATGGCAGTCAGCACCGCCATCTCGGTATTGGCTCGGCAAGGCTGGATCGAGCGCTTCGACATACCCGGCAAGCGACTGAAGGGCACACGCATCAAGCAACTCGGGCAAAGTGGCAACAGCCTACCGATTGATGGCCAAGCGCTGGCTCTTAAAGCGGCTCGCGACGAAGAGCGCCTCAAGACCGTGATCAGTTTTTCGTATGCGCAAAGCTGCCGCCAAAAATGGATCCTCGACTACTTCGGCGAACGCAACGGCGCAGACTGTAAGCGCTGCGACAATTGCAAACAGGCCAAGAATCGCGCCGCCCGCGAGCCGAGCAAAGACGAATTCACGCTCGTACAAAAAGCCCTCAGCGGCGTGGCACGCATGAGTCGTCACCTCGGCGCCGATGAGTGGGCGCCACGTTTCGGCAAACGAAAGATCATCCAATGCCTGCTCGGCAGCCAAAGCTCAGCGATCCGCGACATTGGCCTCGACGAACTATCCACACACGGCATACTTAAGAGTGAAGGCAGCGCCTACGTTGATGCGCTGTTCAAATGCCTTGAACGCGCCGGCCTGGTGCAGACTGTCATTGAGGGGAACTATCCGTTGCTGCAATTAATGCCCACAGGTGCACGTGTTATGCGTGGCGCAGAACGTATCGACCTTGAACTACCCGAACGCACCGCCGGAGCGCTTAGGCATAAAAGCGGCAACTCAACCACTCACGCCAATCGCAAAGGCAGCGAATTGGGAGGCATAATGGATCGCCGTCTGTATGGGCTGTTGGTTGGGCATCGTGCCAAGATGGCTGCTAAAACCGGCAAACCTGCATTTACTGTATTCCCAAATTCGGTGCTCGTTGAGCTCGCCAATCAGAAACCTCAAACCGAACAAGAGGCCCTCAATATCAAAGGAATTGGGCCCGCTAAATTGAAATCCGTACTGCCAGAGTTCTTGGAAGTCATCCAAATAAACACTTAAAGCATTGACAAACAATAACTTACTGAAGTAATTAAGCAGCCGACAAGGGCGAAAATTTTACTTGCACCTGCGACTGGAACACCTACTTTCCTTCGCTTTATGAGCACAGACACTAAGAAACTCAATCGCTCTCGCAATCCGATGGACTTCACGTTCAACGATGTAGAGCAACTATCCCGCTTCGTCACCGAAACGGGCAAGATCCTTCCTCGTAAAGACACAGGCCTTTCCGCTAAACATCAGCGTCGCATTACGAAACTCATCAAGCAGGGTCGTAACATGCTGACAATGCAGTAAGCTGCGTCACGAATATAGGACTTTCCAATCCTTCCTCTTTAGGGGAAGGATTTTTTATATCTACAGCTCCAATTTCATATGGATCACAGCAACAAAATCCTCAAGCCCAACGCAGCGAACCTGGCTCACTGCGCTGAATTGCTGCGCGACGACGAGGTGATCGGCATGCCAACTGAGACCGTCTACGGCCTCGCTGGTAATGCACTCAATACAAGCAGCGTGCGCAAGATCTTCGCAGTCAAAGGCCGCCCGCTGCTGGACCCATTAATTGTGCACTTCAGCGACCTAGCTGCGGCAGAGGCACATATCGAAACCAACGATAGCGTACGCCAACTCGCAGCAGCCTTCTGGCCAGGGCCGCTAACCATAGTGGTGCCGAAGCAAGCAAGTATCCCCGACCTAGTAACGGCTGGCCTCCCTAGTGTGGCAATCCGCGTGCCACAGCACCCAGTCTTTCGCAACATCCTAAAGCGCCTCAACTTTCCACTGGCCGCACCCAGCGCTAACCCTTTTGGCTACGTCAGCCCGACGCGCGCCAGTCACGTGGCGCACACTCTCGGCAGCCGCATTCAAGCAGTACTCGATGGTGGCCCCTGCGACTTCGGACTCGAATCAACCATCATTGATCTGCGCAATCCACAAGTTCCCGTCATTCTTAGGCACGGCCCAGTTACCGCAGCACAGGTTAACAAAACCTTACAGATCGACGTACGCTCACACAATGGTGCCGGGGATGACACTGCCCCTCAAAGTGCCCCTGGTCTACTGACCAAGCACTACAGTCCAACAGCTCGAGTCACTCTACTTGCGCACGGTGAGACATTAACCGCAGACGCTGCGCCCGAATCAGGGATTGCGCTCATCTGCAATCAAAAGCCCACCTGGCATACTGATCAGGCCAATATCTTCTGGCTCTCCGAAACAGGCGAGCTCAATGAAATCGCCCACAACCTGTTTGAGTTAATCCAACGACTCGACCAGCAAGGCTACCAGCAGCTGTGGATCGAACAGGCAACCGAAGCGGGACTCGGCCATGCAATTAACGATCGACTCGGTCGCGCCGCGGCCAAGCATGAGGCAGAGTGAAGTGGCCGATTAGGTGCCTCAACGCTCCTATCAATGTAAGGCACCGAGAGACACACGGTCGGGATCGGCGCCGGACTGATGTACTGTGTATAAATGGAGCCCCTTACTCTATTGCAGTACCTTAGCGCTCCCCCCGTATCCGAAGATCCAGCACAAAAAAGACCCGCCTTCACTGGCGGGTCTTTTGTTAATTCATTCGAAGGGGCCGCCTAGGGCCGAGGCTCCATTTCAGGTTCCACCGAACCAGCAAGCTCTTCTTCGAGTTCCACATCTTGGCGAATATAATAATCCTGATAGGCCTTATCGGAGTAGCTGGAATAGTAGTAATTAGAGAGTGCACTCGAGATGTTATTCAGAATCGCACCAAATACAGGCGTGTTCGACTCCCAGAGGCGGCGAACATTCTGCACCGCGGTCTTTCGCTTAACGGTATTAAACTTGATCACATAGAGTACACCATCAGCCAGAGGCAGGAGGTTGAGCACGTCACTTACCGCCGCAAGCGGTGGAGAGTCGATCACGATTCGATCATAACGATCACGCAATTCAGCTAGCATCGCCTCAAACTTGGCACTATTGAGCATCTGCGTTGGATTCTTCGACTTACCCCCAGATGGCAAAACATCCAGATTTGGATATACTTCGGTCAGAATCACCTCATCCAAGCCTACGTCTTTTTCAACGTGGTCTAGCAAACCATATTCATTCTCTAGCTGGAGTGAACGGGCCACATTCGGCAGACGAAGATCACCGTCCAATAGCAAGGTCTTCTCGCCATGACTCGCAAATGTCAGCGCCAGATTTGAACTAACGAAAGACTTTCCTTCTCCCGGAACCGTGCTGGTCGTCACGATCACTTTCGCATTCTTACTCTCGTCATTGAGCTTCAGCGCAGAGTGAATCGAACGAAACGACTCAGTTACGTGACGATCGACATTCGAAGCCACAGCCTGAGCTTTTGAATTCGAATCCAACTTCTTAATTCGCGAAATTAAACCCAGCATCGAAAGCCCAATCGTACCTTCAATATCGAACGCGCTCTTCACACGATCGTCTAAAAAGGCGACCACAAAAATCAATCCCGCACCGACTGCCAAGCCACCAAAAAAGCCGGCTGCTAAGTTCATTACAATGTTAGGCGAGGAGTGACGTAACGGCGGCAAGGCCTCATCAATCACACGGGAATTTGGATTCTTCAAATTCACCGCCGCCCTCTCTTGCGTCATGCGGCCAACCAGCGCCTGCAAGAAACCCTGCTGCACATTCATCTCACGCTCCAAGGAGCTATATTCAACACGAGTCTTACTTAATTGAATGAGCTCAACCTCTTTCTCAGCAAGTCGCTGGCTCGCAAGCTCGAAATTGCTCTTCGATTCAGCATACGCAGCACCGAGCTTATCGACCGAGTTCGCAACCGCCAACGCCAACTCTGCTTCAGACTCCTGCAAGGTCTGCAACTGCTGAATCATCACAGGATGCTTCTCACGATAACGTTTAGATAAGGAAGATATTTGAATCTTGGTCCCAGAGATGCGCTCCAGGAGGTTCGAAACACGCGACTGCTCAGCAATGAAAGACAATTCCCACAGATTCTTATCCTCTCGACGGTAGCTCTCGATCAAATTCCACCGAGTCTCGAGATTATCATTCACGTTCTTGGTATTAAGTTTAATCTCATTCAAGCGTGCGAGCTGTGTGCCTGCGATATTTTCACGACTATCTAGAGACACCGCATTGTTATTCTCACGGTACTCTGCCAACTTTAACTCAAGCTCTTCAACACGCTCCTTTTGCTGGTCCGCACGAATACGCAAATCCTCAACCGCTTTCATCGAACCATCAATATTGAGCGTCAAATTGTAATTAATGAATTCATCCGCAAACAGATTGGCCACGCGTGCAGCAATGATTGGATCAGGATGCGTATACCCCACAGCAATCATCAGGCTCATACGCTGCGGCATGACCTTACGATTTTTAGCCAACAAATCAGCAGGACTGAGTGGGCCAGTAAAGCTCAATGCATCTGCGTAAGGTGCCATGAACCGTTCACGTTCATCATCTTGCAGCCGACGCTCCACTCCACGGACAATCGTGCCACTGTTCAAAACACTAATTTGGGTATTTAAATCCTCAGCGGATCGAATTTGATTCGGCTCCAGCTCGGCACTTGCCATCGCCGAAGGATCATCACGCAACAATTGAACCATCGCGACCGCGGTGTACACCTTAGTCTTATTAAAAGTATAAAGAATGGAGCCAGAAAAGACGATGAAAAATGCCACAATCAGATACCAGACTCGCTCGCGAAACATGAGAGCATAATCCTTAAAAGAGCGTTGAGGGGCACCGCCGGAGCCATAGCCGGGACCACCAGAACTTCCATCAGAATAGCCGTAACCGCCATAACCGCCATAACCATATCCATAACCACCGGAATTCAGGTCAGGAGCACCCCTTACATAATCATTTTTCATAGGTATTCTTAATGCAAATTAGATAATTCTTTCAGGCACCCAAATCGTATCGCCTTCGTTTAACACTAGATCTTTCACGTCTGAATCTTGTACAATCTTGGAGAAGTTTACCTCCATCTGCCTCGTGCGCCCATCTTGATCTACCCGCTTAATCTTAATCGCCTTGGGATTCCCCATGCGCGTTACACCACCGACCTTAGATAGGGCTTCGGTTAGAGTTAAATCACGATCTGGTGGTATCTGGACCACGCCTGGGCGGCCTACTGAACCGAGAATATGAAGTACTTTAGGCGAAAAAGACACCACCAACAATGAAATTTGCGGATCCACCAAGTAATCACGATTATATAAATCAGTGATCAATGACTTGCCCTCTTCTACCGTCATCCCCGCTAACTTGACCTTGCCGACCAATGCCAAGGATACTGTGCCGTCTCCTTCAATGCGGACTGACTTATTTAAGTCAGGCTCCTTGTATATGTCGATTTCAAGTACGTCCGAAATTTTAAGCACGTAGTTACTTCCAACAACCATACCGACCGCACCGCTCGGACTACTCGACGAGGAAGAATCGGCACCACTAGCGCCAGCATCTTGTCCCGACAGGGCTGCAATGCAGAACAACAAATAGAGTACGAGTGAAGAGAGTAAGTGTTTCATAAATTAAAAAATGCCTCTGAAGAGAGGCATTTTGACCCGAAGGACAAGGGGAAGTTCAAATTTAGTAGCGAAGTGATGCAGACAGAACAATACTATGCGCCTCGTAGCCCTGGCCCGGAGCATTAGAATCATTTTCAGAATAATTGTAGCCAGTACTGAAACGCCAATATCGATTCGGCACATAAGACAAACGGACGCCGGTACTGTACACATTATCTTCGCGATCTGCTGCTTCATACTCACGCAATGTATAACCGAAGTTTGCACTCGCAGAATAGTTGCTATTAATCGCATAGTTCGCGCTTAAGTTTGCCCTCGTGGTCGTCGTCCCCTGCCCCTCTCCACCAACACCGAAGCCACGGTGCAGCGCAAATGCGGTTGTTAACTTTGGGGTGGCTGCGTAAGTAAAGTTTGCATCTAAGCCCACCGTGCCACGGGAATCACGATTGGTGCTGCCTGCCACGGTTGGGGTACCATTCTCAAAAGTCTGGGTAGTTGAATCATCCGAATCAGAGGTGCGATAGCCGACCTTAAAGAACCCGGACAATTTCGGGAGCAACTCGCCACGCGCACCGATATTGAAGAAATGCTCCGTTTTGTCATAGCTACTCGTTTTAATACCAGTGAATCCACCGCCAAAATCAGCGCCTCTAGCGATTTCACCCACATCAGTCGAACTATGTGCATACCCGACACTTAAATCAACCTTTGGCGTGAGCTCATAAAAGATATCGACTGGAACTCGTAAGGACACACGGTCCGCCAAGCTCTCCTGATCTATATATTGCCTGTCTGTGTAATTGACTCCAGACCCCACACTGAACTTCGGCGATAAGCGATACTCCCCATTCAAATTGGCTCGGATGTTCTCCGACTGAGTTAATTGCCCCTTCTGATTGGTATTTCCATCCTTACCACTCGACTGTTGCTCATCGTAGCTGACCAGACCATCCACATCCCAACGACTGCTTCGATATGAACTAATCGCCTTGATATGAAACTGTTCACTGTCCAAATCAGACAGCTCATCATAACGGACAATGTCATACCGCGTTACGATACTCAGGTCTAGGTTAGACAGGCCACGGCCGACATTGACTTCAAAACCAGGCGAAACTGTGAATCTAATATCATCCTGCTCGTCTGCGTCATCGTAAAACACATTGGACTGCCACTGAACCGAAGACGAACCGTTAAAAAAAACATCTACATTGTCACCAATCGAAACAAGTGGTGCAGCTTGCACGACAATAGAAAAACTAACAAAGGATAGGATTGCCGTTGTAGGTAATAAATGTTTAATATTCATATACAAAAAAAATGGGGAAAGAATTTGCGAAGTCGCGCTTTGAAAAAAATGGGGAAAGAATTAACGATTCATGAATGAACTGTTCGTTCGCTAGCTGCAATTAAAAAAGTGACATTCTTTGGGCTTGTGTAGATGTAAAAAAAATGTCATGAATATGACTTTTACCCCAATTGAAATGAGTCACAAAAATAGAAGATCGCCCCATACCCAAGCTTATCGCGAAAAGCCGATTCTATTCGGGTTTGTCACGCAAAGTAAAGGAGCCGATGGTCGTATACACATCGAGGTGCGCTGGGGGCGCATACTCTCGACTCTATTGGTTTTATTCATTGCCGGTTGGATCGCAACGGCAGGGGCTCTCTTCTGCTATTTTAAATACAAAAAAGAGTTTAATGAGGTTACCATTACGGGCATGATTAGCCTGCCTTTTCGCATCCAAGAACACCGCGAAGAGATGGGAAACTACCACGTCAAGCGGGGCCTTGAAGAAGTAAAAAAGGGCAACTACCGCGACGCCCTGCGCCTCTTGCGCCTCGGCGTCACTCGCTCTCCCTCAAATTTAGAAGGCCGTCGGGTTCTGGCAGAATTCTATGAGCTGGCAATTAAGCGCCCGGACGTGGCCGCGGATCTGATGGTTAAAGGTCTGGAACGCGGAGGAATTGAAGACCTCGATTATCTCAAGCAAACCTTACGCGTGTTACTGCGCAACCAGATGGATGAGCAAATTCAAGAGCTTAGCAATAAATACCTCCCAGAAGAGCCTGACCTAACCGACATCAATCGCACTCTGGCTTTCGGCGCAGCCAATGCCAACTACTTACGCGGCAACTACGACCAAGCCGATGACTACCTCATCGCATACAACTTGGTTGAGTCTCTGGAAGGCCTGCTACTTTCATCCCAAATCAGTTGGGATCGCGGCAATCAAATCGCCGCGATCACAAAGTTGGAGTATTCACTGAGTCGATTCCCAAATTCCGAGCCGCTCCTCATGCAGCTCAGTCGCTATCATCGCGAAATAGGCGAGATCGATACAGCACGCCGCTATGCAATTCTCCGTAATGTCAAAGATCCACTCAGCGCAGCTCCACGCTTAGAATTGCTCTACATTTACAACAAATCCGAAGATTTCGATCGCGAACAACGCGAAACACAACGCATGCTGAAGCAATTCCGCGACGATGAAAGTGCGCTCCAAGCACTCGCAAACTTTGCTGCAGACACCGGTAACATCGATCTCGCCCGCCGCACTTACGAAGAAGCGCTGGAGAACGAATTCGCCGTGGATGCGTTCGCGCTACTGCTGATCGAATCCCATCTAGTAAGCAAAGATTACGAGGGCGCGCTCAGCTTCTCCGAAGAATTGCTCAAAGAACGTCCAAGCTGGCTGACACAACGATGGGCCATCTTCAACAGCCTGCGAGCCGTTGCATCTTATGGGACCAGCCGCCCAGACTTGGGAGAAATTTACCTACAGCACTTTATCGACGAGGCCAACAACCCTCCACAGACTTACCTCGCAGTCGCTCGTCGCTTTTTAAACATAGATAGGACCCCACAAGCACGGAAAATTCTGAACACAGCCATGCAACGGACACCGGGGAATCAAAAGATTCTATCTGAACTCATCAGAGTCGAGCTAGAGCTAGGCAACACCGAAAACCTCAATCACCTGCTGACTCGCCTTTTACAAATGCGTCGCCCACAGATGGAGATAATCGTCGATGCCTATACTAAACTTGGCAGCGACCGCTTCATTTTTACTCCAAGCCGCGAGAGCTTACTACTCCAGCTCAGCGCAATCTTACGCGAGAGTGCGGCGCAAAGCCTACAGACGATGGACGCCTCCTAGAAGCGGCTTGCGCAAAGCCCCGCACGCACTTACGAAGATGCGCTTTGATTACAAACCACCCGAACTGCAATCACACGACGCTCGTCGACTTCATCAATTGTAATCCGCATTCCAGCAAGCGACAAGGTATCTCCACGCGCAGGGATGCGCCCCATCTCGCCGGTAATCAACCCGCCGAAAGTCGATACCTCGTCATTCTCGATCTCAATACCGAGTGCCTCCTCAAGATCATGAATAGGCGTTAGCCCAGAAATGCGATAGGTATGCGGCGCTCGTATCGCGCGGATCTGGTCCTCTTCGCTATCGAATTCGTCCTGGATCTCCCCCACGAGTTCTTCAAGTATACTCTCGAAGGTGACAACGCCAACGATGCCACCGAATTCATCCACAGCCAACGCCATGTGGAACTTCGCTCGCAACATGCGTTCTAAAGCGGTCTCTAAGGGTGTCTCCAACTCAAAGGTCGCAACATTGCGTTTCAGCTTTACTAAATCATCCGCGGCTAGTGCCCCACTCAGGCGAAACATGTCTTTAATGTGAAGGATCCCGACACAGTCATCGAGGCTCCCTCGGCACAACGGGAAACGCGTATGCCCCGCCTCCTTCATCACTTTAAGATTCGCCTGAACGTTTTCTTCTAGATCACAAATGACCACCTGACTACGCGGTAGCAACACGTCTTGAACGACCAACTCCTGCATCTGCAAGGCTCGGTTCACAATCTTCCGCACCACTGGCGACAGCTCGTGACTGTCCTCACCCATCGCTCGAATTTGCACGTCCAAATCTAGAGGATTCAGCTCATCATCGACGTCGACACCGAGGCGGCGAAACAGAATTCGCTTCAGGCCACGAAAAAAAAGCATTCCAGGGCAGGTTAAGATCTGAAAGACCCACAACACCCGATAAGAGCATTGAATCGCTTTCACCGGATCGCGCATCGCTAGCCCGCGTGGAAAGATCTCAGCAAACAGAAAATGCACCGATGTCGCACACACAAAAGACAACAACACCACCAACCAGCGCTCTGGCACCTGAGCCGACTCGAACAGGCCAAAAAAATCGCTCACCAGCGGCATCAGCAATAAGCCCACCGCGACCGTGCAAAGCGTCTTACTAAAACGAACCGCACGCCCAGTCTGATCGCTCTTGTCCATCAGGCGAGCAATGCCACGGCGGCGCTTTAATTGCTCCAGCGCTTGAACACTGCCTCCGCCGTAGCGGAACTTCACCAAACTGATTTCGCACATCACCAGAAAGGCATGCAGCACTAACATCAGCACTACCGCGCTCAATGAGACGAGAAAGTTAATCCACGCCCCACTCATCGGACTTTTTCGATCTCACCACTTTCAATTAACTCACGCAAAGCGCCGAGTAGTCGTTCATTCTCCTCCGCCCGGCCAATCGTGATGCGCACAAAATCAGCCATTCCATAAGGCGCCAAAGGGCGCACGATCAATCCGCGTCGCTGCAGCGCTTCAAACACCACCGTGCCCCTGCCGACCCGACTCAGCACAAAATTCGCCGCGCCGCCAACCGTCTTAAAGCCAAGTGCCGTAAGACCCTCGCAGAGCACCTGACGCCCCATTTCGTTCTCGGTTCGGCACATTGCAACAAACTCTAAATCATCCAGTGCCGCAGTCGCGGCCGCCTGCGCCACCGCGTTCACATTAAATGGCTGACGCACTCGATGCAACAGCGCGATCAACTCTGGGTCACCATACGCATAGCCAACCCGCAAGCCACCGAGCCCATAAATCTTCGAAAACGTACGCATACACACGACTTTTCGCCCCGTATGAATCGCCGCCGACAAATCCGGCGCCTCGTCTAAATACTCTGCATACGCCTCGTCTAAACAAAGGATCACATGCTCTGGTAGGCTTTCTGCCAACTTCAACAAATCAGCCGCCGCATTCGCCACTCCAGTCGGATTGTTTGGACTCGCCACAAATAACAGTCGCGTGCTCTCCGTCACTGCCGCCAACATTGCGTCCAAATCGTGGCCAAAGTCTACCATCGGCACTTCAACTGGGGTCGCACCAAACAACTCGGTCACCAACTTGTAGACGATAAAGGCCTGCGCCCCCACAACCACTTCCAGCCCTGGCCGTAAGAACGCATGCCCTAATAGTTCGATAATTTCATTCGAGCCATTACCGACTAAAATCGACTCTGTTGAGACACCATGCTGCTCGGCGATCTTTTGTCGCAACTCTTGACATCCTCCATCCGGATACAGGTGCGAGCTTTTCAACGCCTCTACTCCAGCGGCTATTGCCTTAGGCGAAGGGCCAAACGGATTCTCATTCGAGGCCAGCTTAGCAATGCTTGCAGGATCGAGCCCATATTCATTTGCGACCGTTTCGATTGGTTTTCCGGGCTCATAGACCGGCTGTGTATGCACTCCGGCATTCGCGAGTTCAGCGTATTTCATTTATATAATTGGGCTTTGAACTTGCCTTGACAGAGACCAATTGCAACAAAAACCAGCATTCCACACTTATGAAAATTCTACTTACTGGAGCCTCAGGCCTGCTCGGAAATGCCTACGCAGAAGCCGCCATCCGCCGCGGGCATAAAGTCATTGCACTTTATAACACCACAAAGCCCGTCGCGCGCGGCATTGAACAAAGCATTCAAATTGACGCACAACAGCTAGATAGAATCACTGCTCTCGCTCTCGAACTTTGGCCGGACACCATCGTTAATTGCGCCGCAATCTCCTCGCCCATCGACGTCGATGCCGACCCCAAACTGGCCGAGAAGATCAACGTCGCCCTACCGCGCCACCTCTCGCAGCTATCAACACACCTTGGTGCCCGTCTCCTCCACATTTCGACTGACATGGTATTCGATGGGCACTCGGCCGAGCCCTACCGCTCCACCGACATGCCCTGCCCAGCCAATCTCTACGGGCAGACAAAGCTAATGGCTGAACGTGAAGTGCTTGAGCACAACCCAGAAGACCCCGTCGTCCTGCGCATCCCCATCCTGATGGGCAATAGTATCAACGGCCAACGCAGCGCACACGAAAAACTCCTCGCCGCGGTCGCACGCGGCGAACAGCCCAAGCTCTTCTGTGACGAAATTCGCCAACCTTGCTCGGCCTCCAACGTCGCCGAAGTGCTACTTGAACTCACTGAGCGGCGCGACCTACACGGCATTTTTCATTGGGCCGGCGCAGAAACCATGAGCCGCTTCGAAATGGGGCAACGCATCTTGCAGCATTTCGACCTGCCGCTCAATAGCGTGCAATCGGTCTGTAAATACGATGATCCAGAGTTCGCTAATCGCCCAAGCAACCTGACCTTCAACCTACATCCGATTGTCAGTAAGCTCAAAACAAAGCCGACTACTTTCGAAGAGCAGCTCGAAGAACTCACCCTCGTCGAGCCGCTGCGCTCGACCGATTGCTAGCCCCTACCAACTGTGCCGCTTATTATTTTACCTAACGCCTTTGGCGACGCCGTGACCAACATGGCCATTGACGCTTCGCTGCTCTACACCCTACCAGTCGGTATTGCCGCATTTCGCCATTACGGATGGTCTGAGCCAGCCATCACCTTTGGCTACACTCAACACAGTGCCGAAGTTAGGGCTGCCTTCCCCGAAGATCTGCAACTCTGCCGACGACTCACTGGCGGCGGCATCGTCGATCACCGCAACGACTGGACCTATGCCCTCGCACTGCAAACCGACTTGCCTGCGGCCCATGCACCTGCCACCGAACTCTATGCCACCATCCATCGCTGCATGCAGCTGGCGTTCCAAGCTCAGTCTATCCGCACCGAACTCGCACCGTGCCCACGCCAATGCGACAAAACACCTGCCGCGCTCGACGCCCCCGAACAGTGCTTCCTACAACCCACCGCAAACGACGTAACTCGCCCTGATGGCATAAAAATCGCTGGAGCCGCGATGAAGCGCGCGCGCGAGGGCTTACTTCTGCAAGGCTCAATAGACCGTGGCGCACTGCCCTGCGAGTTCGATTACCACACCTTCGCCGAAGCCTTCCAACAAGCCCTCGCCAACCAACTCACGACCCCTATCGGCACCATCGAAGACCTGCGCACCTTGTTCAACAGGCCCCGCATTCAACAAGAGCGTGAACGATTTGAAAGTGAAGCGTGGATTAATCGGCGCTGAATCGCATACGTCGCTGGAGCGCAAATGAGTGACTTTTTGCACACTAGGTAACTTCACTGGTTAACGCGTTGCGCCTCAACATGGATTCCTGACGCCAAGCACTTTTTGGCAAAGAACTGTGTGGAAAACGGCAGCGACCTACGCACCGAAACCAGCATCATTCTAGCAATTTAAATCAGGCTGCGTGCAGATTTTATAACAAATGCTCATCACTTAGATTGATCAGAGTAAACATCAGCTTCGCCTTAACACGACCATCTTGCAGCACCCTAGCCTTAAACTTAAACAATGGGCCCAGTCGTTCGGTGATATCGACCTGAGCAAACACTTCGCGCCCTGGCTTCACGATGCCCATATATTTAGCATAAGCGACTTTGCTGACCACACCTAATGCGTGACCTTTTGTTTGCTCACTATCGTAGTTCTCTACTGGCGCATAGTATTTAGTAATTAATGCAGCAGCGGACTGCGTGCAGAGCTCTTGCAACATTGCCCCTGGCACAACTGGAGCACCCGGAAAATGGCCAGCCAAATACGCTTCATCGCCGCGATGCACCTTCACCCCTGTCACAGTGTGGGCAGTCAGCACATCAATACGATCGACCATTAAATAGGGCTCACGATGGTGCAGCAGAACCTTAACTTCATCTCGATTCATCATCGTTTAATTTCAGGTAGTTTCACAAAAGGCTTAAACCGCACATCGATTGGCTCAGCATATCGCGCCCGCAGATCGATCGCCGAGTCGAAGCCAAACTGAGGGGACAATTGGTCCTGCCAACGCAGCTCACCGACTTGCCTCAATCGCCAGGGCTCATGCACGACATCGCCGCGATAAAGCGACGTGCCGTCAGTCGTATATAAATGATAGCGCTCGACCAGCCAGCGATCCAAGGCATCTGCCGCAATCGATGCGCCAACTTCAGATTCCATCGAAAATGAATTGGGCGCAGCAAACGAATAGCGCCCAGCTTGCACGGATCCCTTCATCTTCCGCACTCGATACGGTAAATGAAAGACGCGCGTTGCAATCCACTGCCCCAAGCGACTGTCGGTATCCAAGGTCAAAAATAGCACACCAGGCCGCCCTCGATAAGTCACATATGTGCGTAAATTAAGCTCCCACAGGGAAATAAAAGGCAACGCAGGCGTTACTGGAAAGCGAATATGCGACATGTAGAAAGGCACGATACTCAACCACGCAGAGCCATCGAACAAATCCAGATTCAGGCCAGAAGGAAGCTGATTCCTAATCGCCCCAAAATCACAACGAAAACTCAGGAACTGCACATGTGACCAACGCTGTGCGATAACCCATTGATTCGATTGAACTTGATTGTAAGGCTTCATTTCTCTCATGCATCAGTTCAGACTCAAATTCATTACAACTTTAATCGAAATAAAACACTAAAAAGCGGCCACACTTCCTTCTCTGTGAATAAGTTCTCCGTTTTAACTTTTACAGTTAGCGGCAGCTTGCCAGTATTACACTCTCATGTCCGAAAAAGACCGCGAATTCGTCCACCTTCACGTTCACACTGACCACAGTCTGTTAGATGGTTGCTCGCGTACGGACAAACTCTGCTCACGTGCGGCGGAGCTCGGAATGAAGGCGCTGTCGATCACCGACCACGGCGTGCTCTACGGGCTGACCAGCTTTTTCAAGCAAGCCGAGAAGCACGGCATTAAGCCTCTGCTCGGCTGTGAAGTCTATCTCATCTACGAACAAGAGCTCGCCACAGTCAACGAATTGCGCGCCAAGCAAAAGTCACATCACATGGGCTTGCTCGCGCGTAATTTCACAGGCTATCAAAATCTTTGCAAAATCGTCTCGCAAGCGCACACCGAAGGTTTCTACCGAAACCCGCGCACCGACATGAAGACCCTCGCACTACACAGTGAAGGCCTGATCGGATTCTCAGGTTGCTTGGCAGGCGTGATCCCCCAATTCCTACTAAAGGACGAATATGATAACGCCCGGGATGCGGCCGCTCAGTTTGTTGATATTTTTGGCAAGGAATTCTTTATTATCGAGATTATGGACCACGGCATTGAAGAACAGCGCCGCATCATTCCAGGCTTGTTGAAGATTGCCGAAGAATTTAATCTCAAGGTCGTAGCCACCAATGACGTGCACTACGTCAACAGTACCGACTGGGAGCCGCACGACGCACTGCTCTGCATCCAAACCGGCGCAAAAATCAAGGACGAGAAGCGCATGCGCTACGACTCACATCAGTTTTATCTCAAGTCGCGCATGGAGATGGAGCTCGCTTTTAAAGAGGTCCCCGAGTCAATCACGAACACCTCTGCTGTCGCCGAAATGTGCGAGGTCAAGTTACCTTTTGGCGAAGACCATTATCCTATTTACGAACGTCCGATCGAGCTCGACTCAGGTAAAGATCACGAAAACTTTGATCGTGTGCTGCACATTTATGAAGTGCAAAAAAACACCATCCTTATCCGCGATGGCCACCAACCAATCACTCTAAGTGAAGCCGAGCGCATCAAGCACAAGACCAATGGACTCTACCTGTTTGAGCTCTGCAAAGAGGGACTCAAGGATCGTTACGGCACCGACTACGACGCCTGTCGCGCCGACTGGGATAATGCCTCGGCCCACGACAAGCGCTACTGCGAACAACTTGAATACGAGCTGGCGATCATCACCGGCACGGGCTTCGTCGACTACTTTCTGATTGTTTGGGACTTCATTGACTGGGCGCGAAAGCAAGATATCCCAGTGGGCCCGGGCCGTGGTTCGGGTGCGGGTTGCATCGTGGCTTATGTACTGAAGATTACCGACATTGACCCACTTAAATTTGGCCTACTATTTGAACGTATGCTGAACTTAGAGCGTGTATCGCCACCCGACTTCGACGTCGATTTTTGCATGCGCCGTCGCGACCAAGTGGTGAACTATGTGCGCGACAAATACGGCAAAGACCGCGTCGCAAACATCATCACCTTCGGCACGTTTGGCGCAAAGATGATCGTGCGTGACCTCGCCCGTG
>Ga0066605_10001163_pt1 | contig 17489 bp, 8 predicted proteins | sample SaaInlLV_DNA_10m_FD_60385 | JGI IMG/M metagenome (GOLD analysis project Ga0066605, IMG submission 60385) | Marine microbial communities from expanding oxygen minimum zones in the Saanich Inlet - SI075_LV_DNA_10m | ecosystem: Environmental > Aquatic > Marine > Unclassified | place: British... | reverse complement strand
GCTGTGAAGCTGACCGAAAGGGCTGCGATAGAGAGGATTTTGGATAAGGTTTTCATAGTCTTTTAGTTTTGGAGGTTATGGATTCCACTGAATTTCAGGAGTTTCCGATAGAAACCTTTACCCAGCTTTAGGAAAGGATGAATAAGACTCCCAAGTCGGTCAAGCGATCTCTTAAATGTTAGGAGTTTGTCCTGGCGGGGTGTTCCGTGAGTTCGGCTTTGGGCAGGTGGACGGGGGAGAAAAGATCCTGAGTATTCAATAGGATTAGCTCAGAGATGTCATCCTGTTTACTCCACCGCTTCAATTTTCCGAGCGGCACCATAGAGAACCCAGATGAGAATGCCGACAACGAAGGCAATCAGTGTGTGTAGGATCCATTTCTTGGCAAACCACGGTGGGAGGTCAATTCCTGCGCGTTCGTCGAAATCCGGGTTAGGTCGAGGATCACTCATTACGATACTTTCTCTTGCAATGCCTTCCCTTTCGGCTCGCTGAAGGACAGCGGTATCGTAGTTGGGTTTTTGTAATTTTGCGGCTGGGGCATGGTAGGCGACCTGCCACGAATCGTTGGGTTTTGTGAGAAAGACCAACTCGACAAGAGGTCCGTTCCCTTTCGCAGACTCGACTTGAATGGGACGATTGTCTCCGTTCTCAATGATCAGCCTTATCTGCTCTACTTGGGTTTCCGGTAACCGCAAACTTAGCTTCTCCTCTTTGAGTCCAGCGAGATCGTAGCGATGAATCGTATCCTGACTGATCTCTCTCCATTTTCCAGGGTCATCTTTGCGCGGGATCTCGATACGGACCTTCCGGCTAAAATTACTTCCTGCTGCGGTGAGGGCCAACTGGTTGATCGGGATGGTTCCGGTTTCAAGAATGATTTCGGTCTCTTTCTTTCTCTCCTCTTCATTTTCCGCGACCTGTTTTTGGGAAATAATCTCAAGTGGGTATTTAACGATCCCTCGCTCTGGGAGGCGGGGTTTTTTGGGAGTGAAGAAGGTGAATTTGTCGACCCGGAAATTTCGTGTTTTTACCGTGGTCGATTCTGTGACTTGCGGCCCCGATGGTGCTCCGAGAGTTTCCGTGACCCGGCGTAAGTCCGATTGCTGCTCATCCGTTGCGTCTTCAAGTTGTATTCGAATCTGATCGTAAACTCCGCGGGCGAAATCAACATCAGTTCTTCTGAAATCGACAAAAGCCTCGCGGTCGTGGATTAGAAACCCGCCAATCAGGAGGGACCATTCTCCTTCCCTTTTTTTGGCGTAAACAGAAACTGTTTTTTCAAAGTTTCGTAAGGGAGTATGGATGCGCATCTTTGAGATCTGCGGTGAATCCCCAGGCAATTCGACGGTGTAAAGGAGGAGGTCTTCTGAGGTTTTGTCGAAGGCGATGATCGTGCTGGAAATTTCCTGTGGTGCAATTTCGCGCGTTCTTGGGCGTGTTTCTCGGACGAGGAAGGGCCACTCGAGAACTTCTTCTCCTCGGACCCTAAAGAGCCGTAGATCAGCAAAGTCCGATTCACATTTCACGAATAGGGATCGATCGACTTGAATCCTCCCAAGCCCTTCTTGAGTTGAATTAGACGCAGAGTTACGAAGGAGAGCGAACGGAGCTGTTGGTGTCCCCGTCTCATCTGCCCTTAAAGAGTTGCTGAGAAATAGGAGGGCTATGAGTTGAATGAATCGATTCATGAGTCAGTGGAGTCAGATGGTTTATTTTCCTTCTCAGGATAAGAAGAGTCAGTGAGAAAGCGGTGGCGATATTTGAGGTAGAGAAAGGACCCAAAAAGAATGACAAGGCCGAGGATGATGAAGGAAATAATGCGGAAAATCTGATCGAGGCCAGCGAGGTCGATAACGAATACCTTTAGGATGACAGCGGTGAACAAGGTCAATCCTATCCCGCGGAGCTCCGCCTGTGATTTTGAGATACCTGCTAAAAGTATGGAGAGGGCAAAGATAGCCCAGAATATGGAGAGTCCTCCCATTCTTAATCCGGGAACGAACTGGTTGAGGGCAGTCCACACTTCAAGGCTGAGATACCCAAATAGACCAGCAAGTGAGGCGAAAGCAAAAATCTTCGTGGTCTTGGAATACGGAAGATGTCGTAGGGAAAACTGCCATGCCAAAACCAAGAAGACTATGAGCGAACCAAAGTTCAGAAGCCGCATTACGCCTCCGGCGACGAACTCGTTTACTTGATAGACTAGATTCACTCCCGGATTCCAGAAGTTGATGTCGAAGAAGAAAATTTTGAGTGTGAGAATGCTGATAATTATCCAGAACGTGTTGGCGGCGAGGCCATTAGGGTTCGCGAGCATTTCACGAAAGAGAACTGCTGCCAGACCAAGCCAGATGAAGGTTAACGCGGGGCGCGTGAAAGGCTCGTAGAGGTAATTGAAAGTGTGAGTAGCTTCAAAATTAAGAACGAGAAAAGAAAGCCCAGCCACGACCCAGAAGCAGATCCGACTGAAAAGCGTCTGGCCAAACCAAGGTTTGATATCGTTCTTCTCAGAGATCAGCCAGGATCCACTTTTCTCTCCTTCGCGAGAGAAAAGGCGCCCGGCTGCAAAGAATGAGGCAATAGGAAGACCGAAGAGAAAGAGGCGTTCTACTAGAGCAAGGGCATATTCTCCTCCGGAAAGACTGGCCATAGGTTGACCAAATTGATCGTGAAGATCAAAAATCGCGATTCTGACTAGGACGATTAAATAGAGGACATAGGCGAGCTGGCGGAGGAACTCGCTTTTCATCCGTGAGGCAATCCAAAGCATCACAAATCCTTGGGTGGCCCAGCTTGCCGTGATCCAGCCTTTGGAAAGAACGAGTGGTAAAGTGATGGCAACGAAGACCGAAGATAAGCCCATGAAACTCAGAAGAAGCCCTTTGTCTTCGATGTTCTTTCGAAGAAAGTAGGCGATATGTCCGATATAAAAGACTGCGAGTCCCAAAGTGACGAAGGCAATGGACTCTCTTGAGAAGGTGCTTTCGACAAGCTGAACTGAGAAGGCAAGGAAGACGCTAGCATTCAGAAAAAGAAAGAGTAATTCTAGGAGAGTTGCTTTTTGCTTGCTGGCTAGGTGATAAAGAAAGGTAGCGGTGGAGAAGAGAGTGAAAAACCCTATAAGGAATGGCATAAATTCCCAGAAGCGTTCTGGAGAAAATCCCGCATTGACCGCTTTCAGCGTGAGTAAGCTTGTTGCGGCAAAGCCGATATAGTTTAGAATTCTCCAGTCTTTCCGCCAGGCGATAAAGAGTACGCCGGAACCTAACAAGAGCAGATACCCGAGAAAGGAAACCACGCTAGGGTTCTGCGTTTCGATCATAAAGGGAGTGAGGTAGCCTCCCGCGATTCCGAGAATTGCAATCAAGAGTGAGTTTCTTCGTATCGCGATTACTCCTGCTGCAATCGTCACTAAAATCATTAGGGCAAAGGCAAGAGGGGCGCCGACTACCTCAAGTCGGAAACCGGTAAAGAAACTAAAATAGAAGGTGGCAAATCCCGCCCCGGCTAGACCTTGCCCAATGAGGTCATACTGACCGGAAATGAGTTTGATTCCTCCCACGAGAAGCAGAACCCCCGTTAGGACGGAGACCGAAATCCGAACGAGAGGTCCCATTGCTTCGCTGGTTGCGGTGTAACTCAGAAAGAAGCCAATACCAAGGATGAGAATAAAGATCCCTAGTCGGAGGAGCCATGTTGTTGCGACAGCAAACTCCATCGTGACGTTCTTAGGGCGATGCTCTTCTCCAACGACGATCCAACTCCAGATTTTCTGAAGGATTTCCTTTGCGGCAGCTTCAAACTTCGAGGGCTCGGAAATCTTTACGGCGACCTGTGCCACTTCCTCAGTTTTCTCTGAGGCTTCTTTGATTCTTGGTGTTAGCAATTCTCGTTGCTCTTTGTCAGGTAGCGGAGGAGGAGAGGAGATGCTCTTTTCTGGAATGGGCTCTCGATCTTGAAGCGCTTTTTTCGCTTCGGGGAGAACTGGATCAATCGGTATTTCCGTTTTGATTTTCTTCGAGACAGTTGTCTCGGAGAGGGGTTCTTCTGTTGACGAAGATGGGTGAGATTGTTCTGCAAGAGATTCTGAAATCTGATCCAATTTTGAATGAAGAAATTCGATCGAAGATTTCAGCGTGCTTTGCTTCGAGATCACTACGATGAGCAGGATGAGAGGTAGGAAAAGGAAGACTAGAACAAGTAAGAGTAAGAAGTCCATAGAGATTCAAATGAGATTTGTAATCAGTTTAGGGATCTTTTACGAAACGCCTAATTGATTAGATTTGCTATAACATCATCCCAAACGATGTTTGTCCCTGTTTAATTCCTAACTGACTGTTAGGAATTTTCTTTGACCAGAGATCTAGTTGTGTCGCGGTGCTCCACTTGCACTTACTTGGCCCGGAAGCTTTGGCTGTTGAGCAGACCGAGCAAAAGATTTCAGAGCCTATTCCCCACGATTTTTCGGCCGCTGATCTAGGTCATGAAAAAGAGAGCAAACTGCTTGGCGCTTGTTTCTTCCGGGCGAGGCGAGAAGTCGTTTTTGGAAATGAGCAAAAAATCGGGAAAACAAAGCCTTGCCCGCTCACTTTCTGGGGCTTCGCCACAGGATAGGCAGGGTTTACTGGCCCTTTGGGGTCTCTGCGCAGCACTCATCAGTGCACGGGGCAGTGCTGGTGCAGCTAGAGAAAAGTGTCAATCCAGCGATCGTTACAAAAATCGTTAAGAATTTCATGGATGAGGAAGTGAACGACACGAACTCTGTTTTGCCAAGTAGTTTCTCCCGCGAATATCTTGTTAAGAGTTTACTGTTTCCGGGGAACGGTTGAAGTCGCTTTTGGATTAGAATGAATTGGTGAGGAGGGTCTAGGAGTGTCCCGGTTGTCAGCCTTCAGGGTGGTGGAATTTGTGGTATTTTCAGAATTCGTATTGAGTCTTCTTCTCTGGATTGCATATGGTGGTCTAACAACATGATGAAAACTCTATCTTCTATCTCACTTAGCTTGTCTCTCTCGCTTGTCGCGATGGCTACTCCCAATTGGCCGACTCAACGTGGTCCTCACTTCAATGGCACCGCGGGAGAGGGTATGAAGTTACCTGCCAAGTTTTCGCCTACTGAGAATGTCGTTTGGAAAGCGCAAGTTCCGGGCAGTTCGGCTGCCACCCCGGTCGTATGGGGAGACTATGTTTTTGTGACCGCGGCTGATCATGAGAAAAAGGAGCTGCACGCCATCTGCCTTGATGCCTCCACCGGCAAGCTCCGTTGGTCAAAGGTCGTTTCAAAGGGAAGAGTGCATTTGGATGACCGAAGCGACTTCGCCTCGCCTTCCCCGGTCACTGACGGCAAGCGGGTCGCGTTCTTTTTTGGGACTGGAGACCTAATTGTCTTTTCTATGGATGGCAAGGAAGAGTGGCGCAAAAACCTCATTCCGGAAGGTGGTAAATACTTCGCGTTCCAATGGACTTTTTCTACCAGCCCTATTCTTTCGGGTGACAATCTTATCATGCAGATTTTGCAACGTGACGTTCCGTTTCATTACGGCGGGATGTCACGCGGACCTGAGGGAGCGACCAAGATCCCTTCCTATCTTGTTGCCTTTGATTTTGCGACTGGAAAGCAGAGTTGGAAGGCTGACCGTCCGGGTGATGCGGTGGCCGAGTCGCTCGAGGCCTTCACCTCTCCGGTTCTCAGTCGGACCGCCGATGATGGTGGAAACCTTCAGCTTCTCGTGGCTGGTGGTGATGCTCTTACCGGTCACGACCCCACCAATGGGAAGGAACTCTGGCGATGGGGGACTTGGAATCCTACGAAAATCGGACACTGGCGACTGGTGCCTTCTCCGGTTGCAGGAAGCGGCGTTGCCTTGGCTTGCGCTCCGAAGAAGAGTCCGGTTTATGCCGTCGACATGAAGACCGGGAAGCTGCTGTGGAAAAGCGAGGACCCCGAAGTGTCTTCAGATGTTTGCACTCCGCTTTACCACGATGGTCACTTCTACGTTCTTAATGGGGAGTATAAGGACAAACGAATTTCCTGTATCGAGCCGAGGAGTGGCAAAGTGCTTTGGACGGGTGCGATTGGAACACGGGCTAAAATCGAGGCCTCGCCAACCCTTGGCGATGGAAAGATTTACTTCCAGGACCACAATGGGAAGGTGTTTGTGGTAGCGGCGGATCCCAAAAAGTTTTCAATCCTTCATCAGGTTGAGTTTGGCGATCGCTCTGTGCGCGACCAACGTTGTAGTCTCGCGCTGGCAAACAACCGGGTCTTTCTCCGTAGCCAGAAGACACTGTATTGTTTTGGGGAGTAAACTGGCTGCGAGGCACTTGCTTTTGGCGGTAGGGCCATGAGCCCATATTTGGACCACAGTGTAGGGCGGTTAAAGGGCATTGATTATTAATTAGAGATAGTTTCAAGCTACAGTTAGCTCAACAATATCTCTCCGCTCTCCCCTTAATATCGCTATGGTTTTGGGACCACATGGCCCAGAGACCAAAGCACAGCGTTGCGGTAGAGTCGTTGGACGTTGGGATCTTCAAAGCTCTTACGGGCCCCGATGGTGGTTACGAGAGCACGGCGATTAGGGTTACTCTCGATCGTCCAAACTATCGGGTGGGGGCTGCCAATGATACGTCGTTGGTCTTCAGCTGAGAGGACCATAGCGTGGTTGTGTCCACCGACTTTTTTGAAGCTAGCGCGTTGGCGACCTCTGAGAGCTTGCCCTATCATGAGAGGCTTGCACTCGATGTCTAGGGGGTTGACCGCGTAGTGAAAATCGGGGGTCCAGAAGCGGGGATCAATTCCTGTCATGACGGGGTGCTTTGCCGACATGACATAGTTGACTTGGCTAGATTCGTGACCGTGGTGGCCGCGGTAGGGGGTTCCAAAGTGACGAGCTGGGAATGAACGGTTTTCAGCCACCATCTTGGAATTCTTGGGGAAATCAAAAAGATGGGTAGTTGTGCGCACGGCGATGAAGGGTTTGTGAGCAAGATACTGATCAAGTGCTTTGTATTGGGATTCTTCGAGATTCACAAAACGCAGGGAGAGAATCAGCAGATCGGCCTTGGGTAGGTGCTTGGAGAGATCTGGGAAGCGGTGAGGATTCTCTTTGCGGTTTATTTCAAGGTGAGTGATCTTAAGTTGGTGATCTTTTTCTAGCTTTTTCCCGAGTTCGCTCAGGGACGAACGCGTTCCGTATTCGGGTTCGCCAGTGAGAATGAGCACATGCTTGTTAGCTTTATTAGAAGATAAAGAGGTCTTGGGTTCATCGACAATCATGGTTCCTTGCATGATGCGCCAGTGTCCGGGCACAGTACAGAGAAAGGGGTAGGAACCTGGTTTCTTGGGAGTGACAAAGCGGAGCACCACCTCCTGATGAGCATTTGCCATCGGAGTGGCATGTAGAACTTCGGGAAGATCTGGAATCCAATCACGCTCTATCGCTTTTGGGTCGGTAAGGATATTATCAGCGGTGCGTCCAACTTTTTCAAGCGAGCCGGGAGCACAAAGGACGAGGTTGTGCTGAATGACGTCAGGATTATCCAAACGGAGTTCGACTGGTGTATTCGCCGGGACTCGGAAGGAATTTTGATTGAAACGAAGTTGATCGGGAACAGTGGCGATCTCTACCGGCATCAATTGAAGAGAGCGAATTTGGGCAACAGTATTGGGAGCTTTGCGGAAGGTGGCAATTATGGTGAGGAGTTTGGAAGCGAGCTCGAAAGATGCAGAGCCACGCTTCTCCACGGGGGTTGCCTTAAGGATGGGAAGATGAGCGTTTAACAGAGCAGCAGCTCCTTCGGCGGGCCAAGTCTCTTGGGGGCGCATCAGAATCGCCTCGACTGCCGCTGCAGTGAGAGCTGGATTTACGACATGTTTGGCAAGAGTAGTGAAGATCTTATCATCATTTCCAGGGATATGGCCGAGTGAGAAAAGGGCGGCATCTTGCGCAGCCCCAGAAAAAGAAAGGGCCTTTTGAGCTGGTTCTAAATAAGAGATTTTGAGTTCGGACGAATCGATCCGAGCAATGGATCGGAGGGCATCGGGATCGAGAGGGATAGAAATGAGGTGGCCAGATCGAAGCTGTCCAGCGAAGGCGGCTTGCCGGATGTTGGGGTTCTTCAATTTTAATAAGGAGCTGAGCACGCCATCGGAGGAGACTTTGGTGGAGTCTAGGACTGCGAGCCAGTCTTCAAGGGCGGGGCGTTCTTCTCGTTCGAGCTGCTCGATAATCTCTACCAATATTTGCTCCGTTGTTCTGGAACCTTCCTTGGCAAGATGATTCAGGGCTTTGATCCGAAGATCGGGATCTAGTTTGGGGCGGCGAATGAGAGCCCTCAGGACGCGTTCGCTGAGTGGGAGGGCTGCGAGTTTCTCTGGCGGGATCGCCATGGGGTGATTTTCGAGAGCTGGGGCTAGGGCTTTCCGAGCATTGGTAGTGGCAAATTTAAGGTATTTGTCTTGGGGATGTTCGCTTACCTGTTCGAGTACTCTGACCGCGATAGAGGGATCAGCCCAAGTGGAAGAGACAACGGTTTCAAGGCGAACCTTGGGATGCTCGTCGTTTGCCAGCCGGAGGAAATGGTTGTGAGCGCCAGGAAGATTTTCAGACCATTGACGGAGAAGGTGTGCGGCCGCCGCCCGGGCGTGATAATCGCGGTGAGTGGAAACTTCTTGGAAGAGCTCTCCATTGATCCAGCCCCGCTGTTGATGGAGCCATAGCGCTTCAGTGAGATGGTGAGCATAGTCAACATCCGATGGATCGAGCGAGGTTAACCATTTTTCGAGAGCTGGCTGTAGGGTTTTGTCCGGCAGATTCCAAAGGGCGCGTCGAGCACGGTAGCGGTTACGGTCTTCGTAGGCTTTGAGCAGATCCAGCAGTTCATCTACACTGGCACCTACGATCTTGGCTGGTGAGTCCAGCGGGCGATCTTTCCAGGTAACTCGCCAGATACGCCCTTTGCTCGAGTCCCGCCTTTCGTCGCGAAGGGAATACTGCATATGGCCGAGTACTGGATTGTACCAATCGGCTACGTATAGAGCGCCATCGGGACCGAGCTGAAGATCGACCGGGATACACGCTTTGTTGTGCGCTTCAAAGACCTTACCGAGACGTTTGTGATCGTAGGTCGTGCCGTTCTCGGTCCAATCATGAAGAAGAACGCCCTGAAAATTTTTGTATTGGTTGGTAAATACTTTTCCCTGGAACTCGTCGGGCCAGTGCCTACTCGAGATGAATTCCTGACCACAGTTACGAGTATCGGAGTTTCCGTAATTGGCATTTGCGACATTGCCGGACTCGGGTTGGTTAATAAGCGAAGCGTTATTGTGACGAGCGACATAGAGATGTTCTCCCCATCGATTGATAGCATATCCCCAAGGGTTTCCTCCGGGGGGGAGGCGGGAAACAATCTCTAGGCGATGGGTTCGCGGGTCAAAGCGGTAGATAGCATTGTCCTTACTGCGGCGAGGTCCGTAGATGGTCTCCACTTGAGTATGATGAAACACGCTCTCTTGCATGTAGAGCCCTCCACCTGGCCCCCAGACAAAGTTGTGGATTGCGTGGTGGCAATCTTCGCTGCCAAAGCCGTGCAAGAGGATGGTCTCTTGATCGGCCTTACCGTCGCCGTCGGTATCCCGGAGGAAAACAAGATTAGGCTCCTGCGAAAGGTAGATCCCGTCCTTGCCAAACTCGAAGCCAAGTGGGAGGTAAAGATTCTCGGCAAAGACGGTGCGTTTGTCGGCTTTGCCGTCTTGATCTGTGTCCTCGAGAATAAGAATCTGATCGTTGGTTTTGACGCCGGGAAGGGCGTGCGGATAGGAAGGCATGGTCGCAACCCAAAGACGTCCAGCGCCATCAAATTTGAGAGCAACTGGATTCCGAAGCTCCGGAAATTCCTCCTCAGAGGCGAAGAGTTCGACCTGAAACCCCTCGGCAATCTCGAACTTGGCTCGTTCTTTTATGGGCGAAAGTGCAGGAGATGTGCCTCCTCTTTTGCTTGGTTGAGTTTTAGGAATCTCGGCAGTGGAAGAATCATCGATCTCAGCGGGAAGCTTGTCGCCGCGAGCTGCGCTCCAGACCCGCTGGTCCCGAAGACTGGTCATTTGGAGAAGCTTTTTACGTTCGAGAGGAAAGTTGACTGAGCCGTATGGGTTTTTGCGGTCGCCGTGAATATAGAAGCTATTCACGGTTCGATACCAATCAAAGAAAGTATCATTTTTTTCCAACACCTCGGTTCGAATCGCTTGAAGAGGCGCTCCATTAGGTAGAGGAGCGAAGAGCTTATCCGAGAGAATAGTAGGGGCCAATTTTGAGTAACCTTCTGCCGTGAGGTGGATCCCATTGATCGTGTGCTTTTTCTCCTCATCTTTTTGGTAAATTGCTCTAGAGGCGGAGTAAAGATCGACGCACGGGATCTCTAGCGAATCCGCAACGCGTTGCATTGCATTCGTGTAGAGTGAAAGTAGGTGATTTCTTTTGGGGGTATCCGGGACAGTAGTGCCCTCGCAGGCAATTGGAGAATAGAGCACAATCTTAGGAGTAGACTCCCCATTGTAATTCTTGCTCTGCATCCCCCCGAGAAAACTCGCGAGATTGGCTTCAAACCGAGCAATCCCTTCATCTTCGCCATAATCCCAAGTCTCATTGAAGCCGTAACAGACCAGGATGACATCAGCTTTTACTTCGGAGAGATAGTGATGAACATCGCCAAAATCTTTGGGCCTAGGGTGCAAGCTAATGGTATCGGCTGACCAGGCAAGGTTACGAACGACAAGGTTGTGCTCTGGGTAGCGCGCGTGCAGTCGACTTTCGATCTCACCGAAGTACTGCATTCGCTCGGCAAAGGTGTTACCGATCCAGACAACATGATCGCCCCGTCGGATTTCGAGTGATGTAGCCTCAGTGGGGCTTGCCGAGAAGAAAGCAAAAAGAATGACTGCAAGCGCTGCCGCAAGACTGGATCGAGGAGAGGTCGGCGGCGGGGACATATCAGTAGGAGGCTTAAGGGTATGCTTACCTAGATCTACTGGCGTCTGCAACCGAAGACTCCGCCTGATTTGGCGTCTTCGACCTCGTTCAGTAAGGCGGCAAAAAAGAAAAAAGAAAGAAAGTAGGAGCGCCGTTTCTTGCTGTTCACAGGATCGATTTCCTTGAGTTTATGAGGTTGTTTTTTCCAATTCACTATCAAAAATATCGCTTTAAGGTCAGACGGAAAGGTGACTCTTGACCAAGGCAAAGAAGGCTGGATCTTAGGAAGAGCCCAGGTCTTCGACGCCCTGCAATTCGTCGTATTTCCCTCACTTGAAAAATCCATGTCTTCTCGCAAGTAGTAATCCCCTTGAAAGGTTTCCTCGTTTAAGTCGAACCTGAACATCCTCTTTTCTCACATTCCGCTGACTATGAACCAAGCCCAGAGAATCAATCTCCCTACCAACATAAGTCAGATTCATGCCAGTAAGAATCGTCTAATTTGGCCGCTTGGAAATTTTAACCTGCGAAGGTCGATTTGTTGCGTGGTAATCTTGAGCTTGTGGGCGCTTTCGAGCCCGGTGGTGTTGGCAGAGAATCCCACGATTACGGAGGCTCAACGGGAGTTTTTTGAAAAGAAAATCCGCCCGGTCTTGGCCGAGCAATGCTACGACTGCCACAACTCTACCAACAAAAAAAAGGGTGGCTTGGCCCTCGATTGGAGTCAGCCGTTGAGAAAGGGTGGGGATTCGGGGGAGGTGATCATACCCGGTGATCCCAATGAAAGTTTATTGATTCAGTCCATCCGTCATCAGGCGGACGTAGAGGATATGCCTGACAAAGCGCCCAAGTTGGTCGACAGCGTCATCGCTGACTTCACTAAGTGGGTAAGCATGGGGGCTCCGGATCCACGCCACACACAGCCTACGTCCACTAGTTTGGAAAAAGAGGTGCGCAGCTGGGACGATGTGCGGAATGACCGTAAAAAATGGTGGTCGTTCCAGCCGATCACAAGTCCTGAGCCGCCGAAAGTGAACAAGGCTGATTGGAGCTACAACCCCATTGATGCTTTTGTCTATGATCGCCTAAAACAGCAAGAACTGCTGCCTAGCGATCTCGCCGATTCACACACCTTGTTGCGCCGAGTATCGCTGGTGTTGACGGGCTTGCCTCCGTCCCCTGACGACGTGGCAACATTTACGTCGAATAAAGATCCGAAGCGCTATGAAAAATATGTCGACACCTTGTTGGGCAGCAAGGCTTACGCGGAACGTTGGGCCCGACACTGGATGGATTGGTATCGCTATAGCGAAAGTCATGGCAGTGAGGGTGATCCCCGTATCGCCTTTGCACAGCAGTACCGTGATTACTTGATCCGGGCCCTAGAACAGGATGTGCCCTATGACCAGTTGATGATCGAGCATCTGGCCGGCGATTTGTTGGCGAAGCCCCGACTCAATCACGAAACGCATATTAATGAATCGGCGATTGGTCCCGCACATCTGCGTATGAACCCTTTTGGCTATGGGGTAGTGGACGCCTATCAAGAATTGGTGGCATTCACCGACAATCAAGTGGATGTCGTGAGCAAGGCCACCATGGCCCTCACGGTGTCATGCGCCCGTTGCCACGATCATAAATTTGACCCTGTCAGCCAGAAGGACTATACCCGCTTTTATGGGGTTATGATCAGCAACCGCCCCGCCACCATTGTGGTGGATAGCCAGGAAAAACAACGACGCCATCAAGACGCTATTAAGCAGCTGAAACCTCAAATTAAAAAAGCTTTTACGACCTACTGGCTTTCTCAAATGGAGTCGCTTGAAGACAGGTTGGAAAAGGTAAAGAGCACAAAGAAACAGCATGACAGTGATGCCTTGACCCCATGGCTGCGGATGAAAGAGAAGGGGCCGAAAGAATTCGAATCGTATTGGAAGGAATTGCAGGGACATGTGAAGCGGGTGAAGGCGCACAACAAAAAGGTGAAAGAAGGAGCAGTCGCCTACTATGATTTGCGCGACCCCAAGGTGGTGGCGACCTTCTTCAAAACTGGTAATGGCTCGCATCTATCTCCCCAACCTGCGGGCTCTTTTGCCTTGAGTGGGGAAGGGGAGAATGTCTTTCAAGGGGTCTACCCTGCTGGAGTTTACAGCCATTTGATCAGCACTAAGCATGCCGCAGTAATGGGCTCGCCCCGGATGACGGCGGCCGCCAACAATCTCTGGGTACGCGCTGCTGGGAGCAAAGCCAATAGACGTTATGCGGTCAGGCACTACCCATTTGGAGGCTTGCTGCACGATAACCATCGCCTCGATCAACCTGTGCCGGTGTGGCAGGGCTCGCGGAAGATGGATATCTGGCAGGGTGAAAAAATTCATTATGAATTCCGAACCGCTCGCGACGTGATCAACCAAGAGGGGGACGAGCGTAGTTGGTGGGGCGTGAGCGAGATTCTGATGGGCCCTGAAGCTCCGCAGAGTATGGGGGCTCCTCTGAGTTTGTGGGTGGCCACGCCCCCTGTGGACCAAGCTTCTTTGTTGGAAGGGTATGAAACAACTATCCAAAGTATTTTGAACAAATGGATGGCCGGAACCGTCAGCGATGAGGAGTCGGAGTTTTTGGGGCAGTTGCTGCAGCGCAACGTTTTGAACCACGATATGAAACAGTTGCCCGAAAACGTGGTGGCACTGGTAGAGCAGTATCGCAGACTTGAAAATGATATCCCCGTCCCTACCCGAGCCCCCGGAGTGTATGAGGCTGACCCGGTGGATGCCCCCTTTCTGAATCGTGGTGACCATCAAAGTGAAGGGGAGGCGGTGCCCCGGCAGTTTTTGGAAATTTTTGCGAACAAGCCTTACAACAAAAACAGTGGTCGGCTGGAGTTGGCACAGGATATTACAAGTGACAACAATCCCCTGACACGACGCGTGCTGGTCAACCGTTTGTGGAATTATGTGTTTGGCGCTGGCCTGGTGACTACCACCGACAACTTCGGACGCATGGGGGGACAGCCCTCGCACCCCGAATTGCTGGATTTTCTGGCCAATGATTTCAAGAGGAATGGTTGGTCGTTAAAGAAGAGCCTCAAGTTGATGGTGACCAGCCATAGTTTTAAATTGAGTAGTCAGAGTAATGCAGCCGCCAAAGAGCTTGATCCCGACAACAAGTACTTGTCTTTTTTCAAGCCGCGTCGTCTCGATGCGGAGGCGATCTACGACAGTTTGCATTTTGTGGCGGGGCAGAACAAGCGCGCGATTTATGATAGTGTGATCCGGAACCGCCTGCACCCCTTCCTGACTGCCTTCAACCGTCCAGTGCCAGTGACCACGGTGAGTCGGCGACCTAGCGACAACGTGCCGGCTCAGGCCTTGAGTATGATGAACGGCTTGGCGGAGGATTTGACTGGCCATCTGTTTGATCGTGTGGACACGGAACGGGAGGTGGATGTTGTCTTGCGTGAGTTGTTTGTGACGCTTTATACCCGTGAGATCACGGCAAGCGAACGTATGCTGTGTGGGAATTTTTTAGGCGACAACCCCGATACCGAAGACTGGCGTCGTTTGATTACCACATTATTTAATTCAAAGGAACTTATCTATGTTTACTGATACCTATTACCGTCGACGCTTCATGCAGATGGGGTTTGGCAGCCTTGGAGGTCTGGCCCTGAACCATCTAAGTGCGGGGGAGGGGAGGCCTAGCCATCATCAAGCGAAGGCGCGCTCGGTAATCTTGTGCTATATGTCTGGCGGGGTGAGTCACGTGGACAGTTTTGACCCCAAGCCTCTCCTGAAAGAGAGGCATGGCAAGGACATGCCCGGGGAGGTGCTGCGCACCCAGTTTGATAATAACGGTAGGATCATGCAATCGCCCTGGGAGGCAAAAAAATATGGTCAGTCGGGTTTAGAGATGACCAACCTCTTCCCAAATATTGCAGGTTGTGCCGATGACATTGCTCTGGTGCGTGGCATGACGGCAAAGTTTTCGGAACATGCTCAAGGGAACTTTTACATGCATACCGGATTTCCCTTTCTGGGGTCGCCATCGGCGGGGGCTTGGGTGAATTACGGTCTGGGCAGTGTGAATCAAAATCTCCCTGGGTATGTCGTACTCAACAATAAAACCGGGATACCCCACGGGGGTAAATCGATTTTCGGCAATGGTTTTTTACCTGCTACCACCGGGGCCTCGATTTTTAATCTGGATCAGGAGGAAGTGGTAAGTCGTGTGAGGCCAAGCCGGCCTTTGAAAGAGCAGCGAGCGAGCTTGGAATTTTTGGAGCAGTTGGATGGGGCCTTTGCGAAGCGCTCGGCCGCAGAAGGGGATGTGCAGTCGGCGATTAAAAATTATGAAACCGCCTTCCGCATGCAATCGGCGGTCCCTGAATTGATGGACCTCGATAAAGAGCCGGCCTATCTCAAGCGGGCATATGGCTTCGAGCACGAAGATCCACTGGTGGCTGGTTATGGGCAGCAGTGCATGGTGGCGCGTCGTCTAGTGGAACAGGGGGTGCGCTTTGTCGAGTTGTCTTGCTCCAATTTCAAAGGAGACGGGCAACGGGCTAACCCTTGGGATCAGCATGGGAACCTGCCTCATGGTCATCAGGAAATGGCCCGCCAAGTCGACCAGCCTATTGCGGCCCTCATTAATGACCTCAAACAGCGAGGCCTCCTTGAGAGCACCTTGATTATTTTTACCGGCGAGTTTGGCCGGACGCCCTTTTCACAGGGTAACAATGGCCGGGATCATAACCCTTATGGTTTCAGTCTATGGATGGCCGGAGGGGGAATCAAGGGGGGCAGCGTGCACGGAGCCACCGATGATCTGGGCTACCATGCCGCTGAAGACAAAACCACGGTGTACGACCTTTGGGCCACGGTGTTGCACCAACTTGGGATGGATCATGAAAAGCTGACCTACCGGTACGGGGGTCGCGATATGCGACTGACCGACGTGCATGGAAACGTGATGACAAAGATCCTTCATTAAATTCCAACTGGCTGCTAGGAGTTTTCTTTTGGCTGGATGACTTTAAATCCGCCTTTGGACCGGAGCGGAGGGGAGAAAAAAGGGGGCGGTGGCCCGGAACTAGCGAGCGGTCCTCTTTTTTTAAAATTCCGATAATAGAAAAACAAAGCATCAGAACAGATGATGTCTAGGGCGACGAGTAAACGTGCGTTGCAAGCGTGGCGATGATGGAGCATCGCCTTCCAAGAGGGGCAGCTAATTCTACCAGTCTAGCCTTGTGGTTGGTGTTACTTCTCCAGAAGCACGGCGATCTCTGTCGGTTTGGAATCGTAGCCCTTTCCGGGCTCGATTTTCACGCGGAGGATTGCTTTTCCAGGCTTGGCATCATCTGCGACCCCGACCGGGCCGTGGTAGAGCATGCCTCAACATCGACTCGTCAGTTTGGTCTTCAGCTCCGTCTTTTTGCCTGCCGTCGATTCGTAGATGAGCGTCGCCTCCAAAGCGACATCTTTGGGTAGGAAGGGATGCATCACTGACGAGAAGGAGCTAGCACCGACTCCGGCGTGACCGACGAAGAATTTGATGTCGTTGTGATAATCGGAGTTGCCGATTTTGAGTGACTTTGGCGCCGACCAAGTTTGCACCGCGAACGCGCCTTCGCCGACCATCTTGACGATCGGAGCCTCGGCTGCCGTCTTGCCAAACATCGTGTATGGACCGTCTACTTTCGGGTAACCACCGCCAACCCGGTGTTTGCCTTTCCAGTTCAGCCCGAACATGACGCTGCCCTTGTTGTTGCGAGCCAGTTTTACAATGGTGTGTCGGTCGTTTGAATTTGGATCGACAAAATCTCCAAGCTCGAACGACCCTTGCTCGTTTTCAATCCGCTCGCCTTCATCTGTGAGCTTGCCGTTTGCGTTGCGGTCAAAATAGAGCACGTCGTAGACTTTCTTGTCCGGCGAAGTTTTGTCGAGAACTGCCCAGACTCGCGTCTTATGGGCGTCGTCGAGAACATAGAGACCATAGAGCGGCGCGGACGATTGATACTTTGGCTCTGCGGCGATCTTCCGATTGATTTTCTCGAGGGGCGTTGCAGAAGCCTTTTGATCGTCCGCGAGGACCGGCTCGAGAGCGGCAACAAGGAGTAAGGACAGGCTGATCTTTCTCATGACTCCTCTGGGAGCTAGCAAAGCTTAGGCGGCGTGGCAAGGACGCAGAACCGCGTGTCCTGTCTCGGTCTAGCCCATCGCGGTAGGAACTGCTAGGAATTTGCTTCTGACGGGAAGGTCGCGGAAACCGGGGTTTGGCGGAATATATGGGGGAGAAAGGGGCTGGAGTCTTAACTAGCCCCGGGACCGCTCCAGAAGGAGAAGCATGAGGAAGGAGTAGATCAGGTTGACTTCTTCCTGGGGTGACAGGTCTGCGAGCTTTTCGATGGTGAATTTCCCTTCGAAAAAAGCAGGTTGCTTGCGCACGCGCATGACTGGTGTGCCGTCGGCGCGGGTGGCAATATAGGTTGGGTGGCAGAAGTATCCGGTCAGGAATCCC
>Ga0066605_10001160_pt1 | contig 17513 bp, 15 predicted proteins | sample SaaInlLV_DNA_10m_FD_60385 | JGI IMG/M metagenome (GOLD analysis project Ga0066605, IMG submission 60385) | Marine microbial communities from expanding oxygen minimum zones in the Saanich Inlet - SI075_LV_DNA_10m | ecosystem: Environmental > Aquatic > Marine > Unclassified | place: British... | reverse complement strand
CTGTTGACCAAATTCAGAAGAAGGTGGCCGATTTCTATCAAATCCGCTTTAATGAGATGATTGGTCGCCGTCGCACCAGTGCGATTGTGTTTCCGCGTCAAGTTGCGATGTATATCAGCCGCACCTTGACTAGCGATCCGTTGAAAGCGATCGGCGATGCGTTTGGGGGCCGTGATCACGGTACCGTGATTCATGCCTGCAAGCAGGTAGAGAACATGATGGAGCAAGACGGAAGTGTGAAACGCGGCGTTGATTACTTGATCAAGCAGCTCACGCTTGGCTGCGCTTAATAAATTTGGTTCGCATTCTGAGAGGATCGTGCTTTTTTCTGTCTAAGGAGCTTAAGGATTTCTCTCTTCATCTTCGCACAGATCCCTTTTCAGCCATACATTTTTCTTATGTCTCTCACTGATTCTCAAAAAACAACCGTTTCCACATGGATTGCCGATGGCAAGTCACTTGCCGATGTACAGGGTTTACTGCGCGAGGAGTTCTCTATCTCAATGACCTACATGGACGTGCGCTTCCTTGTCGATGATTTGAATATTGTTTTTACAGAACCTGAGCCTGAAGCGACTAAAGATGTCGAGGCACAGGCTGCCGAAGCGCCTGAACCCGCGGAGGCTCAGCCAGCTGGTGTGACAATTGATGTGGATGCGATCCCGCGCCCTGGCGCATTGGTAAATGGTTCAGTGGTCTTTAGCGATGGCGTTAAGCTCGGCTGGCAGCTATCTAGCACGGGTCAGCTAGGATTAATTCCAGGGGATGATGCTGATTATCGTCCGAATCCTGAAGATCTGCAGGTTTTTCAGGATCAATTACAGGAGGTGCTGCGCCAAAAAGGCTACTAGTTCGTAGGCATACGGTGCTGCGGCACAGAGTGATTATCAGAGCGAGGCCAACTAACATCCTGCATGCTTTGAAGTGCAAGGTGTTTACTCTCGCTACCGTACTTAAACTTTCTGCGCCTCGTGAACTGCCACGATCGAGAAGGTTAGTCCAGTGGCGTTCACCGAATCATAGCCAGCAAGTTTGAGTTGCTCGGCTAGTGCCTGTTTGGTCGGAAAGTTTTCGATGGTACCTGCTAGATAATCATAAGCACTTTTATCGCCAGTCGCGATACCTGCTACTAGTGGTAATATATACTTTAGATATAGGTAGTAAAACGGACGAAACCAGCGATCCGGTTGTGAGAATTCCAGTACGAAGAGTCGGCCCCCGGGGCGTAGTATGCGCAGGATTTCTTTGAGACCACGTTGACGGTCTTCGAAATTGCGCACTCCGAAAGAAATCGTCACCGCATCGACGCATGCATCCGGCAAGGGCAGGGCCATGCAGTCGCCAAAGTTAAATTCGATGTCCGAGTAGGCGGCGTGCTGTGTCTTTTTACGTCGTGCCACCTCTAGCATCGGCTCGCAGAAGTCGAGGCCCTTGACGGCAACCGTCGAGCCAAGGCGATCTCTGAGCTTAAAGGCGACATCTCCGCTGCCGGTGGCGAGATCAACTACATCTTTTGGTGAGCGAGCTTTGACCATACGTGTGAGCACGCGCCTCCAATAGAAATCGATGCCTCCACTCAAGAGATGATTGGCCACGTCGTAGCGTCCGGCAATACCGGCAAACATTTGGCTGACTGCTTTTCCTTCAGGCATAGGTTAAAAAATTAGAAATTAGAAATTATCGCGAGTCGTGCGAAGGTGATAAATTGGTAAGAGTTGCCAGTAGGTGATCGGAGTGGGTGCGCATCAGACAACTGCAGAATCCGTTCCGCTGTTGGCCTGCATAAGTCATTCGAGATCCTTCTTTAAACTTTCGATGCTGCGCACCACCCATTTTGAGAGTTCCTTATCGGGGTCTTGTATCGCCAGTTTGCCAAGCCTGAAAACTGTTTGGCCGCTGTTTCGATGGATAATCGTGAGACCATGCTCGAAATCATTGAATTTTTCTTCGCAAAGTGACTGTATACTGCGGGTGCTTTTCTGTGCTGCGTCAATAAGCGCCTCCTCGGCCAGCGGTTTAAACTCTAGCGTGAAGCCATGGATCTTCTCAAATCCAGCTGCAAAGCGTTTGATGTCAGCTCGCCAGACATCCTGTTGCAAATGTGCGCCCTGCTTTTTAAGCGCGGTGAGAGCCGGCAGCGGATCTTCGACCATGTCGGCGGTTACTTCGAAACTTTTAATTGCACTCGAAGGCAGCTCAAATTTGAAATCACGGAACAGTCGCTCCAGCACCGTCATCAGTCCGCGGGCACCAGTGCCTTCAGTGCTGGCTTTTTCGGCAATTGCGAGGATCGCTTGCGCAGTAATGTTGAAAGTGATCCCATAGCCGCGAAAATCATCGTAATATTGATTGAGAATACTACCTTCCGAGGTGGTCAAAATATGCGCCAAGTCTTGCGAGCAGAGGGCGCGGCACGCCACGCGAACCGGCACGCGGCCAATAAATTCAGGTTCAAATCCATATTTAGTGAAGTCGGTTGTTTCGGCATAGCGCAAATAGCTGGAGAGGTCTTCAGTACTATTCTGTTGAGCCGCACCAAAGCCCATTTGGCTTTTATTAAGTCGCTTTTTGATGGATTCGGAGAGCTTGTCGAATGCACCGCTGACGATGAAGAGGATATTGCCGGTGTTGATCGACTTTCGCTGTGGTTCTTTGCCACGCTGGATCTCCATCGCCGCTTGCATCTGCGCCATCATATCGGTCGGGCTAAACAAATTGACCTCAGTCTCCTCCATCAGTTTGAGCAAGTTGATCTGCACGCCACGCCCCGAAACATCACGGCCTCCGGAACCTGATTCGCTGGCGATTTTATCGATTTCATCGACGAAAATGATGCCGTGCTCCGCCAAATCGATATTACCATCTGCAGCTTTGACTAGGTCGCGCACCAAATCTTCGACATCTGAGCCGACGTAGCCGGTTTCCGAGAATTTGGTGGCATCTGCCTTCACGAACGGTACACCGATCAGTCGAGCGATGTTCTTAATTAGGTAGGTTTTACCCACTCCAGTCGGTCCGAGTAGTAAGATATTTTGCTTACTATACTCTTTTGAGATGGTTTTTTTTCCAGATAAACTCTGGCGAACGTGGTTGTAGTGATCACAAATAGCTACCGAAAGTACTTTTTTTGCGTCGTCTTGCCGAATGACAAATCGATTTAAATAGTCTCTGACTTCTTTCGGTTTTAGGTGAAAATGGCGAATTTTGTCAATGGGGTCCGTCACGCTGGATTCCTCAACGAGACTTGATTCGCCGCCATTGTGGGCGTCGTCGTTGTCTAGAATATCGGACTCATTGAAGGTATGAGTCGACACATTGACATTTGAATCTTTGAATAATTCGTGTAGTTGACGTTGGATTTCTTCAAAAGGGTTGGGTGGTTCTTTATCGCTCATGTTTTCTAGTTTGACAGCTTATTTACGATCAGAAGTATCGAAATCACAATAACTTTCGTTTTTCGTATCATCAAGTTTTCAAAGCATTTATAGCATGTCCAATAACCTTACTAAACGCGATATCGTCTTAGATATCTACGAGAAAACCGACTTTGCACAAAAAGAAGTGCGTGAGTCCGTGCAATTAACACTGGATGCCATCGCCACCGCCCTTAGTGAAGGACGTAACGTAGAGCTCCGCAATTTCGGTGTCTTCGAAGTGCAAGTGCGTAAATCTCGCATTGGTCGCAACCCGAACAAGCCTGAAACAGACGTCGTCATACCGACGCGTGCGGTAATTAAGTTCAAAGCGGGCAAAGAATTGAAGGCAAGGCTCAAGGATTTAGACGTCGATTCGCTTTAGAAGGTCGCTGTTCATCCGTATATTCACAGTTCGAGGGCTTCTGCCATGCAGTTTCAGTCATTACCCGGTTTTCGGGAATTCTATCCAGATGCGTGTGTGCGCCGAAATCACATTTTCGGCCAGTGGCGACGGGTCGCGCGTGCGTTCAACTTTCAGGAGTATGATGCGCCTGTACTCGAGCCACTGGAACTATATATTGAGAAGTCGGGCGAGGAAATCGTTGGGCAGTTGTTCAATTTTGAAGACCGTGGAGGCCGTGCAGTCGCGTTGCGTCCAGAAATGACTCCGTCGTTGGCGCGTTTGATTGGTGCCAAGGCGAATAGCCTGAAACGACCGATTAAGTGGTTTAATATTGGTGAGCACTATCGCTACGAGAAACCTCAGAAGGGCCGCTTGCGGGCATTCTATCAATTTAATGTTGATATTTTCGGTGAAGCGGGCCCCGCTGCTGATGCTGAGCTGATTGCACTACTGGTTCAGACATTGCGCACTTTTGGGCTCGATTCGAAGGACTTTAAGGTGCGCCTAAGTGATCGTGACCTGTGGTGGCTGATCTTGTTAGCCGAAGGACTCGACGAAGCGGGTAGCGCGGCGGTGCTAGCGATCATTGATAAGCTAGAGCGCACCGATCGGTCTAAAGCAGTAGCGCAGCTGACTGAAGTCTTGGGCGAGGATGCCGAGGCCTTTCTCACTCGTGTGGAAGAGGTGATAGCGATTCGAGACTTTGACAGCTTATCGTCGTATATTCTTAATTTAGCGCTGAAGGGTGACTTGGCTGAGCAAGCGCAGCATCGCCTCGCGGATTGGCAGGCCTTGCTGAGCGGTCTGAAGAGTTCCGGTGCTGGCGACTTCATTCAAATTGATCTAGGCATCGTCCGAGGTCTGGCGTATTACACTGGCTTTGTATTTGAGGCATTTGAGGCCAGTGGTGAAGGCCGCGCTCTTGCCGGTGGTGGGCGTTATGATGCATTGGTCAAAAAATTAGGCGGTCCTGAAATGCCTGCGGTTGGTTTTGCGATGGGCGATGTGACTTTGGCGGATCTTCTTGAATCGAAGAAGCTGTTGGCAACATATGTAGAAAGTCCCGATTTTATTGCTATTATCGGTGGAGCGGAGGCGCGCGATGCGGCTCTGGCCGATGCGGCCTTGCTGCGTTCGATGGGCTACCGCGTCGATTATCCGTTGAAAGATCAGGGGTTTGGCAAACAGTTTAAAGATGCTAACCAGAAGGGTGCCCGTTTTGCGCTGATCTATGGCACGGACGAAATCGAAAAAGGCGTGGTCAAGATTCGTGATTTCGCAACTGGAGCTGAACAAGAGTATCCGCGCCTAGGTTTGGCGGAAATCGTGCCCGAGTTGATGGCCTCGGGGCTTTGCACGACTGAAGCATAGCGCTCAATCGGATACTGCTTTTCGCTCTGGGCGAAAAGCAGTGCGCTTAAGGAACCAACTAAGTTGAGCCCTCAAGATTGCAGCTGGGGGTATTACATAATGCTAAGATCCCGTCATCGAGCTTTAAGCCGCGACTATTCAGGTCGAGTGTGTGACTAAATCTGCGTGGCCGAGGCTTGCACTGGTCGGGTATCTGTCTTCAATTTGTTTGGCTATGAAAGTGTACACCTACAAAAACTGCGACAGCTGTAAGAAAGCCACCAAATGGCTGAGCCAGCAGGGAATTGCCTTTGAGCAAGTTGCGATTCGAGATACTCCGCCGAGTGTTGCAGAGCTAAGACAAATGCTCGCTTACCAAGCCGACGAGTTGCGTAAGTTGTTCAACACGGCTGGTGGCGATTATCGAGAGCTAAAGATGAAAGACAAATTACCGAGCATGGCGGTTGACGATGCGCTGAAGTTACTCACGAGTCGTGGTAATCTGGTTAAGCGTCCTTTTTTATTGGCGGACGGCTTCGGACTCGTCGGTTTCAAACCAGCGGATTGGGCATTGGCCTTCAGCCGCTAGAAATTTGGAGACGACATGCAGGTGTCTGCTTGCGCTATCGAGTCAGTGTACCGCGTGTGACGCCTAGTTGGTTGATCAGTTTGAGTTCTTTCCAGAGCGTTTCGGCATCCATTTCTCCGCGTAATAGCGCGTCGTAGTGTTCCATCGTGCGGCGCACTTCGTCGCCGCTTTCGTTGAGGAATTCAATCCGGAATGCGGCTGCGCCATTCTTCGCCATATCGAGGGCAAAGTCTGCACCAGTCTGCGCTTTCGAGTTAAACAAGGTGTTACGGCACCCGGCGTCGGCTTTCAAGGGGTGCAGTGCGCCGACGCGGTCTTTGAGTTGCACCTGCTGAGTATCGCAGGGGCGGCCGCAGTCGCGGAAGTCTTTACCTTCAGAGAGGAAGGCGCAGAATACGCAGTGCTCCATGTGAAACATTGGCATGTGCTGGTGCAGTGTGATCTCAAACCAGCCAGTCTGGGACTTGCTCAGCAACGCGTCGAGTTGTGTGGTATTAAGATCGTAAGACGCGGTGAGGCGCTCCAGCTTCCAATGATCAATTAAGTAATTTGCCGTTAGATGATTTGCGACGTTGAGTGAGAAATCGCCGCGCATACGATGCTGCGAAAGCGCGGTCAGGTGCTCGTGGTTGCGTGCTAGAAAGCCGTCTGCACCGCATTTCAGCAATTGTTTGGTAATGAAATCTTCGCCGGTTTTGAACATACGTGGCGGCGCCACCCAAATCTCGCGTTTACGTCCATCTTGTTGTTCGGCTTCGCGGGCACGTAGCACGGCTTCGGCATATTTACGCGGATCTTCAAGCTCGATGTAAATTTCGGCGTAGGGCAGTGTGAGGGACACGTCGAACTGTTCCCAGTTGCGCACGTAGGGAATCAAATACGGGCTGGAGGGCAATGCTCGCTCATTGCCGCCTTGCGTAGGGTTCGGTTGCGACGGAGCGCAACCCTCCAGCTGTGGTTCAGCCAGCGGGCCTGGGGGAGCGAGTTGCCAGCGCAGTGGTTTGGCGCGCAGGGCTACAAGTTGATCGACGGCATCGCGGCGTAGCTGATTGAGCGTCGAGGCTGGAATCATGCAGCCGTCGGCGAGTTGGTTGTCTAATGCTGCGAGATGAAAGGCTGTGCTGCCGAGGCGACGGAGTTGTTTGCGTAGGGTGGCTTCGTCGGTCGGTCGATTTTGTGCCGCTTCGATCACTTGTGTGGATTCGACTTCGACCACGCGACCTTCTTCGTCTTGCAAGGAAATGACGAGTGGTTGGCCAACCTGTCCGCGCACGGTGGCAGTGATCGGGCGCTTGTAGTTGGGCTGCTCCACTTCGAAGCTTTGGCGCAGTGCTTTGTCGAGCGCAGGGTCGGAGGTTTTATAAACCGTGTCGCCAGCTTTCACGCGTTGCCAATGAATCGAGTCTCTAAAGAAACGAATAAAGCTTCGGTTTTTTTCGGTATCCACTGATGTAATTCGGCCGCCTTCTTCGCGTTCGTCGGGGCGTCCGCGATCCAGCACCACGCCATCGCCAGCTTTGACTTCATGATCCAGAGCGAGCCATATGCCATCGCGCTCAATACGCTCGACCACGCCGAGGCGAAGGCCACGCTTTTTGCCGAAGCGGGCATGCACCAATTTTTGATTATCGATCCCTTTAAGCCAGCCAGTGGTGAGGCCGCGTGAGAATGTCATTTCTAGGGCGTAGCGGCCATCTTGCTCGCTGAATGGTGCGAGTGGTGTCGCTTGTTTGGGATAGCGTTTATTCCATGCAGCATCGAGCGCCTTACGATAGACGCTAGTAGTGGCGGCGACATATTCGGGAGCTTTGAGGCGGCCTTCGATTTTGAGGCTAGCGACTCCAGCATCAATGATGCCGTCCATCGCATCGAGTCCCGCGAGATCCTGAGGGCTGAGTAAGTAGCGCTGATTTCCGAGGTCGATTGCTTCGCCGTCGCTGAATAAGTCGTAGGGCATGCGACATGCTTGCGCGCATTCGCCGCGATTGGCTGAGCGTCCGCCGAGTGCTTCACTCGTTAAGCATTGGCCCGAATAAGCCACGCAGAGTGCACCGTGAACAAAGATCTCCAGTGGCATGTCGAGGCCCTTTTTGAGAGTCTGTTCTTTGATCGCGTTGATCTCATTGAGTGAACATTCACGCGCTAACACCACGACGCTTGCGCCGAGCTCTTCGGCAAAGTGTACACCCGCCTCGCTGGTCACACTCATTTGTGTGGAGGCATGGATTGGAAAGTCGGGCGAAAGCTTGCGAATCAGTTGGCAAATGCCGACGTCTTGTACGATGGCGGCATCGACGCCTGCGCTGATGATCGAACGCAGAAAACTTTCGGCGTCTTCGAGCTCGTCGGAGAAGACCAGTGTGTTAAAAGTCACATAGCCGCGCACCCCACGCTCATGCAGATAGGCCATTAGATCAGGCAGATCGGCTTCGGTGAAATTCTTGCCACGCATGCGGGCATTGAAGCGATCCAGCCCAAAGAATATGGCATCGGCGCCATTCTCGACCGCAGCGCGCGCGCATTCCCAATCCCCCGCAGGCGCAAGGAGTTCAGGCTTATAAATAGTGGCGTGCGACAAGTCGCTATCGACGCCGAGGCGCTTTGGTATGAGTTTTGGCATGAGGAAAGTGACTAGAAAAATATTGTACTGTTGGACTTTAGCGCAGAGCTTTATTCAGGGAGGCCGTTTATGCAGCGTGTGGTTCCTGTTTTCATCACTTCGCCTCCAAAATTCAATAAATATCCAAGTTTCTTGCCTGTAAGAGGAAGGTAGGTATGGATTTATTTCGTATGTGCTGGCGTGACCTTTTCGACAGACTTGAGTTTTGCGATGACTTTATCTTCAATAATCAAGTCTGCTCGGATAGCTTCGTCAAAATGAATGCCCTTATAATTGAGGGGAATTGGAATTTGTCACGCTACCTTTAGGCCGCGTTGCTCTAATTCGTAGGCTAGAGTCGCTTCGTAAACGGATCTGGAAGTGCTGAACCAAGCTCACGGTGGACTTCAATAGCGGCTTCTATCAGCAGTGTTCCTATTGTATTTTTATCCATTGTAAAAAACTCTGCGCCCCAGCGCCTCTGCGCGAGATAAATAGTGCATACCTAAGTTCTGCTGTTTTCGCCCAGAGGCGCTGGGGCGCAGAGGTAGGATGCTGCTGAGTGAGCTTTTAGCAATTCCTTGGTCCAACGCCGATGCGGGCCGGATAGGGTGAGGCTGTCGAGCTGGTCGAGGGCAATCCAGTGAAGCTCGGCGGGCTGAGGACTGAGGGCTGAGGGCTGAGATTTTAAGGGGTAGATGGTTTCTGTGATGCGCTTGTTGGTGATGCCGCGAGTTTTGGTGGCGAGTGCTTTGCCGACTGCGGGTTTGGTCGAGAAGTGTGTGGTGGCTGGTAGCTCGTATTGGCCGGCTAGCTGTTTGGCGGCGTCTGGGATGCGGTGCAGTAGCAGCTTGTTGTCGTGGACGATCCATAGCCGGTCAATCTGGACTTGCACGGTGGCTTTGCGCTGAATGTTGGGGATGCCGTCGGTGGTGCCTTTAGTCGCGCCTTCGCAGAACTGCACCACGGGACAGACGGTGCACAATGGGTTCGTCTTCTGACAGACCGTGGCACCGAGCTCCATCATCGCTTGGTTGTGGTCGCCAGGTGTTTGAGTGTTGAGCACGGCATCGGCTGCGGAGGTGAAGGCTTTGACCGCCTCGCCATTGTTTTTGAAGGCGCGCGCGTCGTTGGTCAGCCGGGCGAGGATGCGGACGACATTGCCATCGACCACGGCCGCGGGAAAATTTTGTGCAATTGAGCTAATCGCTGCCGAAGTGTAAGGGCCGATGCCGGGCAGTGCTTGCCACTCTTTGGCGATCGTGGGTTTGGGATCGAGTACGATGTACTCTTTGGCTAGTTTGTGTAGGTTACGTGCGCGGCTGTAATAGCCGAGGCCTTCCCAGTGCTTGAGCACGTCTTCGCTAGGCGCATCGGCGAGTGCTTGGAAGTCGGGGAAGCGCTTTAGCCAGCGATCAAAGTAGGGTAGCATCGTCTTAATCTGCGTTTGCTGCGCCATCAGTTCTGACACCACGGTCTTGTAAAGCGACGGCTCGGTGCGCCAAGGGAGCGGACGCTGCGCGGTAGTATACCAAGTAGCGAGAGCTTGTTGAAAGGCTTCGGGTCGTTTGAGCAGTGACATCTAGGAAAGTATGAAGGTGAGAAAGTGTGACGAAGCCCGAAGATGGTAAATCGCCGCGATTTGCCCGGAAGGTATTGACGGGTGACTAAACTGGTGGCCTTTGGGCAGCTGAAAGAACAAACTAGCCGAAAAACTTTGGCGGGCTGAAGGTATAAGGTGAGAAAGTTTGCGCGGAGGTCGAACTTTGAATACTGCCTTGTGCTGATCGAGCGTTGCTTTGCGGCTGATTTTACTTTCTCGTTTCGGGTTTATATCATCATGCCGAAAAAGAAAACAACTCAGACCGAGGACGAAGGTCCAAAAGTTAAAAAGATCTATACACTCAAGCTGACTCAGGATCAGTTAGAGGATCTAGGGGAACAGTTGGATTCAGCGCCTGCGGGAAAGTGGGCGCATTACGATGTGGCTTACTCGCAGTTCGCCTTCAAGGGTGAAGGGGTTAATGTAGTCGGCTATCAGAGCGGCAAGCTGGTGGTGCAGGGCAAGAAGACCGAAGACTTTGTGCGTGATGTCCTCGAAGCAGAAATCACTGGTGAGGCACGTCTCGGTTATGACGATGTACATAATCCCGAGTGGTTCACTCTGCATGCGGGTTGTGATGAGAGTGGTAAGGGCGACTTATTTGGGCCACTGGTGGTCGCTTGTGTGGTCGCCGACGAAGGCATGGTACGGGACTGGATCGAGGCTGGCGTGTGCGATAGTAAGAAGATTACCGACAATACAATTTTGAAGTTGGATAAAGTGATTCGCCAAACCAAAGGCGTGGTGATCGCGACGGCGTTTGCGCGGATGACGAAATACAACCACCTGTATAAAAAGTTTGGCAGTAATTTGAACAAGCTGTTGGCATGGTACCATGGCCGCGGGCTGAATGAAGCGCTGGATCAGCGTCCGGCGCCGTGGGGCTTACTGGATCAATTTACTAAGCTGCCGCTAGTGGATGCGTATGTGGAAGATCGTAAAGATTTTAAGTTAGTCAGCCGCACCAAGGCGGAGTCGGATCCTGTAGTGGCGGCCGCATCAATCATCGCGCGTGCGATGTATGTCCGTGAAATGAAGCGATTGTCGGATGAATTACAGCCGATTCTGGGCGAACCCTTAATGAAGGGAGCGAGTGCGAAGGTACTCGAGCAGGCCAAGAAGATTGTTGCTGTAAAAGGCGCTGGCGAATTGGCGGGCTATGCGAAGATGCATTTTAAGACCGCTTACGAGGCACAAGGTTTAGAGCCACCGAAGAAGCCTGCCTGGTCGAAATTTTAATTCAAAAGAGAGCAGGAAACGAAGCCAATGCTTCTCCTTGAAAATAAAAAAGCCCCGTCCATTGGACGGGGCTTTGTTGATTCAATTGAGTGTAATTACGCGCTTAGATCGAAGCGATCTAAGTTCATCACTTTGACCCAAGCCGAGACGAAGTCTTCGACGAAGGTTTGCTGGGCATCGTTGGAGGCATAGACCTCAGCGATGGCGCGCAGTTCGGAGTTTGAGCCGAAGACGAGATCCACTGCGGAGGCCATCCACTGGGTTTCGTTGCAGCCGTGTGCCTTGCCTTCGTAAAAGTGTGCGCAACGGGGCGAGACTTTCCACTCGATGTTCATGTCGAGCAGGTTCACGAAAAAGTCATTTGTTAAGGTCTCAGGATGTTTGGTGAAAACGCCGAGCGGGGACTGCGCGGTGTTTGCATTCAGGACACGCATACCGCCGACCAGCACAGTCATTTCAGGTGCGGTGAGCGTCATCAATTGTGCCTTGTCGACCAGGAGTGCTTCGGCGGGCGTCTGGATATCGCTTTGTTGATAATTGCGGAATCCGTCTGCTTTAGGCTCAAGCACTGCAAACGACTCGATGTCGGTGTCCTCCTGAGTGGCATCCATTCGGCCAGCGGTGAATGGCACTTCGACTGCATTGCCAGCAGCTGAGGCGGCTTTTTCCACTGCAGCGCAACCACCTAGCACGATCAGATCGGCCAGTGACACGCGTTTGGCGCCCGACTGTGAGCTGTTAAAGTCCGCTTGAATGCGCTCAAGAATTTGCAGTGACTTTGCGAGCGTCTCGGGGTTGTTCGCTGCCCAGTCCTTTTGCGGGGCGAGACGGATCCGAGCGCCGTTGGCACCGCCGCGTTTATCAGAATTGCGGAAGGTCGTTGCTGATGCCCATGCGGTACTGACCAGTTCTGCAATGGAGAGACCAGCGCCGAGTAGCGTGGCTTTCAGCGCTGCAATGTCTTGCGCGTCGATAAATGGATGCTCTGCAGTAGGAATCGGGTCCTGCCAGAGTTCCGTAGTCGCGGGCACTAGCGGGCCCACGTAGCGTGAAATCGGCCCCATGTCGCGGTGGGTTAATTTGAACCATGCTTTAGCGAAAGCGGTGGCAAATTGGTCTGGGTTCTCCTGGAAGCGTTTGGTGATGGCGGCATAGATCGGATCCATCTTCAGTGCGATGTCCGAAGTGAACATGATCGGTGCATGGCGCTTCGAGGGATCGTGTGCGTCTGGTACCAAGTTCGCGGCGGCTCCATCGGCGGGCACCCATTGTGTGGCACCGGCAGGGCTTTTAGTCTGTACCCAGTCGTACGCGAAGAGTGTATCGAGGTAGCTGTTGTCCCATTTTGTTGGAGTCGCATTCCAGGCACCTTCTAAGCCGCTGCTGATGGTGTCGCCAGCATTGCCGTTGCCAAAGCTATTTTTCCAGCCGAGGCCTTGTTCTTCGATGCTGGCGGCTTCTGGTTCGGGGCCGACGTGTTGATCGGGATCAGCCGCGCCATGCGCTTTGCCGAAGGTGTGTCCGCCAGCAATCAGGGCGACGGTCTCTTCGTCATTCATTGCCATGCGGCCGAAGGTGTCGCGAATATCTCTGGCCGAGCCGAGTGGATCTGGCTCACCATTGGGGCCTTCAGGGTTCACATAAATCAGACCCATTTGCACCGCACCGAGTGGATTATCGAGCTCTCGATCGCCGCTATAGCGTTCATCCGCGAGCCATTCACCTTCCGGTCCCCAATAGATATCTTCACCAGGCTCCCAGACGTCGGCTCGGCCACCAGAAAAACCACAGGTCTTGAACCCCATGGTTTCCAGTGCGCAATTGCCCGCAAGTATCATTAAATCGGCCCATGAAATTTTACGGCCATACTTTTGTTTGATCGGCCACAGTAGGCGTCGCGCTTTGTCGAGGTTGACGTTGTCAGGCCAGCTATTGAGAGGCGCGAAGCGCTGTGATCCAGTAATGGCACCGCCGCGGCCGTCGGCGATCCGGTAGGTGCCAGCACTGTGCCATGCCATGCGAATAAAAAACGGGCCGTAGTGGCCATAGTCAGCCGGCCACCAAGCTTGCGAATCTGTCATCAGCCCTTCTAGGTCTTTGGTCAGAGCATCTAGGTCGAGCGTCTTGAATTCTTCGACGTAGTCAAAGTCGTTGCCCATCGGGTCTGATAAGTTGGAGTGCTGGCGCAGCATTCTCAGGTTGAGCTGGTTCGGCCACCATTGCTCGTTGGATGAGCTTGCAGTCGCATTATGGGCGCGGGAGCCCCCCATTACTGGGCACTTACTAATATCTGACATATAATTCTTTGGTTTAATGAATATTACTTGGTACGAAAAAAATAAAAACTACATTTTAATATAGCATAGACAAATATATAGGTAAAATATTTCTTAACTATAAGTCACATAGCCTTAGACTATCATGCAATTACATCAGCTAAGATATTTTGTAGAGGTGGCTCGTCAGAAAAATTTTTCACGAGCGGCTGAGTTGTGTCACGTGTCACAGCCTTCTTTAAGTCAGCAGCTTAAGAAGCTGGAAGATGAATTAGGGCAGCCGTTGATACGGCGTAGTCGCCATGGGGCTCAGTTGACTGATTTTGGTGAGTCGATGCTACCACAGGCACTGCAGGTCTTGTCGGAGGTGCGTAATATGAGTGAGAAAGCAGAGCATCGACGTGAGGACTACGCGGGACGTGTCTCGCTTGGGGCGATTCCCACTGTGGCGCCGTATGTATTGCCCAAGTTGATACGAGCGTCGTTGATACAGTATCCTCAGATGAAGTTGAGTATTGTCGAGCACACCACGGATGAACTGGTAGCACAGCTGCGGCAGGGGAATTTAGATTTCGCTTTGTTGAGTCCGCCTTTTGTGGGAGAGCAAGAGATGGAGTTGATGAGTTTATTTGAGGATGAGTTGCTGGTGGTGCTACCCGATCAACATGCCTTGGCAGATCAGCAGATCTTGAAACTGCGTGACCTGAGTGAATTCCCCATGGTTTTGATGAAGGATGTGCACTGCCTGAGTCGACAAAGTGTATCGCTCTGTGAGGCATCGGGTTTGCAACCGAAAATCTCTTTAGAGAGTGCTCAAATCGAAACTGTGATTGCGATGGTCGAAGTGGGCATGGGTTTTTCGTTTGTGCCAAAGATGGCCCAGTCGACGTTTAAAGATCGTACGGTGAGCTTTTCCTCAGTCGCACCGAATGCTGTGACTCGGCCGATTGTGTTGGCATCTTCTAAGTATCAAAAAATGAGCGCAACACAGCTTGCGTTCAAAGAGCTAGTAAAGCAATTTTTCTACCGCGATGAATAGTAGTCAGAATGATCGAGGATGAATAAACTACAACAACATGATTTCATGCAATTGCAGTCCGTCGATCGCTTGATTGGGGTTGATGAGGCGGGACGTGGCTGCCTGGCGGGGCCAGTGACCGCAGGCGTATCCGTGTTGACGCGCGATTTCTTTGAATCCAAGGAGGCGCTTGAGCTGAGCGCTACGATTAATGATTCGAAGCAATTGAGTGGGCAGGCGCGGGCAGAGCAGCTCGCTATTATTGAGCAGTTGCGCGATCAAGGCTTACTGGATTTCGAAGTCGCTTCGGGCTCGGTCGAGGAGATTGCTGAGCTGAATATTCTCGGTGCGACGCGCTTTGCGATGCGTCGAGCAGTTGAAGGATTGGCGGCGCGCGCAAAGGATTGGGAATTGCCATTGGCGGCGGCGGATGGGCCTTTGTTTGATTCTGAAAGTGGCGTTCGTATCATCGTTGATGGGCGGCCGCTCAAGCCGTTCCCCTATACGCACACTGGTATTATTAAGGGCGATGGCAAATCGCTGGCGATTGCGATGGCGAGTATTGCTGCAAAAGTTTCGCGAGATCGCGAGCTGCTTAAATTGGCTAAACAGTATCCGGAATATGGCTTTGATCAGCACAAAGGCTATGGTACTGCGGTGCATCGAGCTGCCTTGCATGCGCATGGAGCGACGCCGATTCATCGAGCACTGTTCTTACGCAAACTGTTGAATTTGCAGCAAGCTGGACATGCTTCGAATGAAATCGAGTTGGTCTAATGGCGGCCTCTGATCTAGATAAAATCGCGCAGCGTAATGTGCGCGCTTTTACACTGTTCCGAATGTTTTTCTCGGCGCGGTTTTACTATCCAGTCTATGCGCTGCTGTTTCTGGACTACGGTCTTACGCTCGAGCAGTTCGGTCTCTTAAACGGTATTTGGGCGGCAACGATTGTGCTGCTAGAAGTGCCCTCGGGGGCATTGGCCGACACCTTAGGGCGGCGCAAGTTGCTGATCGCAACTGGCATTTTTATGGTGCTGGAAATGTTGGTTCTGCTAGTGGCTCCAATTGACGGCGGAGCGGTGCTGTTTTCTCTGTTTGTACTAAATCGTGTGTTGAGTGGTGCGGCCGAGGCGGCGGCGAGTGGTGCGGATGAGGCGCTAGCGTATGATTCGCTCAAGGCGGCGGGGCAGGAGCACCGCTGGGGGCATGTGCTTGAGCGCGTGCAGCGCGATACGTCGTTGGCGTTTTTCGTGGCGATGATGGTCGGTGCGGCGGTCTATGATGCTGAGTTGGTCAATGCGGTACTGCGGTTGTTCGGCTCTGCGCAGGTCGTGGCCTCTGAACAGTTAATTAAGGTGCCAATCATTCTGACCTTGTTGTCGTCGCTGGTCGTGTTGGCCATGGCACTTCGCATGCAGGAATCCCCGCTGAAGGCGCATGTGAGCGTGCGAGCGACCTTGGCGCGCTCTTGGCGGCAGTCGGTTGCCGCGAGTCAATGGATCTGGCTAACTGCATTCCCATTTGGAGTGCTCCTGGCAGCGATGGTTCTGGATAGTGTGGTGCGTCAGTTCCTGACATTGGCCAGCGAATATTGGAGCGTCATTGAGTTGCCGATCGCCAGTTATGGCTTAATCGGTTCGGGCATGGCGCTGATGGGGGTGTTCGTGCCAAGGTTCGCACGGATACTGGCTGATTCATATTCTCCAGCTCTGAACTTTGTGTTTGTCGGTGTGGGTGTATTGCTCGGACTAATCGGGCTGTCAATGGCGCTGCCATACTGGGGCATTTTACCAACAATGCTGTTATATGCTGGCATTCAAATGACGGGTTATTTTGTGAGTCGCTACCTAAACGAAACGGCCCCGTCTGAGCAGCGCGCGACGGTGTTGAGCTTTCGTGGTCTATCAACTAATTTTTTCTACGGTGCGGTGGCCCTGCTGTATGCCGGGCTGATCGCCTCGATTCGAGCTGATCAGCTGCAGACGTTCGAGGGTGGCGGTGCCGCGGTTGAGGATGCTGTCTTTGTCGAGTCGCTAGGCTGGTTTCCTGGGTTCTTCCTAGTGTTGACGTTGAGTGTCTTTTTATTGCACCGCTTTCGGTTTGGCAGATAGTACTAGGCAGACGGTTTTAATGTCTCTGCGATGTGCCGATACACCTTGCCGTGGATCAGCATCCGATGATGAAAAAGTGCTGGCACGATGTGGTTGTCTGCTGCGATTTCCCAGTGTGAACTGCGTGTTGGAATAATTAACAAGTCGAATGGCGTGCGGTAGCTGTGGATCGTCGTGTGTTTCAGCGCTGAAGTATCTGCATTAAGTTGCTGTAGTAATTGGCTTCGAAAGCGCATATCGCGACTTGCTTTACCAGGCCAGAAATGTGCGGTTAAGGTGCCGTGTAGCGGTCCGGAGATACTGAAGAAGTGACTCACTCGAGAGGCTCCACCGAGAACTTGCAAATAATAGCGTGAAATGACGGTGCCCATACTAAAGCCGATCAATGCAAAGGGAACATCGCTGCCGATCGTGTGATCGATGTAGACCTTCAGCTTTTCGGCGAGGTCGGCTAGGCCGTGCGCACCGTTGGCTGGTTCTAGGTTGGGGTAGTGGCAGTGGTGACCTTGTTCACCCAGAAAGTCAGCCATCCGTCGATAGACGCTGCCTTTGTCCCAAATGCCATGGACCATAATGATCTCCATTTTGTGTCGCCTAGATGTGTTCGCCTTTTTTCTGTTTGTCGCGCACCGGATCAATGTAGATCGAGACGTTGGCGACGGTATTGCCGAGATGTGTCTTGGCCCGTTTTAGTGCTTTCGCAGTGGAAAGTGTTGGGTTGCTGGGCTCGTCAGTAAAGATGTTGCGCGCTTCAATCGTATCGTAGATGCCAGAGTTTTTGAGGACACGAATTAAATCGGTCTTCACTTCACTTAGAATGAGGTAGCGCTTTTTTTCGGCCATGTACAGCAGCAGCTCTTCAAGTGCCATCACCGCAGTGGCATCCATATTGTGCGCATTGCGCATTTT
>Ga0066605_10001158_pt1 | contig 17546 bp, 19 predicted proteins | sample SaaInlLV_DNA_10m_FD_60385 | JGI IMG/M metagenome (GOLD analysis project Ga0066605, IMG submission 60385) | Marine microbial communities from expanding oxygen minimum zones in the Saanich Inlet - SI075_LV_DNA_10m | ecosystem: Environmental > Aquatic > Marine > Unclassified | place: British... | reverse complement strand
ATAATTCAGAAAATAGCGTTGCTGCTTTGGAGGGTTTGGTTTTATGTCCTTGCAGCAATCCCTATCATTACGCTTTTTCCCATTCTATTACTTATTGCAAGTCATAAAAACGGTTATCCGACCCTGTATTGGATCGCTCGAAATGTATGGTCACCCTTTATCTTGATTGGGATGGGCTTTTATATTCGCACAAAATTCGCAAAACCTCTTCCAGAAGGAACCTCCTATCTTTTGGTTGCAAATCATTCCAGTTATCTCGATCCATTTGTGATGTTTCGGGTTTCAAAAAACCCCTTTGTCTTTGTCGGAAAAAAAGAATTCATAAAAGTCCCGCTCTTTGGAAGCATATATAAGCGCGCTGCGATTTTAGTTGATCGCAGTAGTTCTAAAAGCCGCTGGGGGGTATACGAACGCGCCAATAAAATAATTGCACAGGGTAGAAGCGTTTGTATTTTTCCTGAGGTAAATTATGTAGACGACACGATTTTATTAAACCCCTTTAAAAGAGGTGCTTTTAAACTGGCAATAGAGCATCAGATTCCGATTGTTCCCATGACTTTTTTGGATTGTAAACGAAAATTTCCTTGGTCTCCTAATTTTGGTTTTCCTGGCGAATTACGCGTAGAAACGTTTCCAGAGATCAATCCAGTGAAAAGCATGGATGAACTCGAAGAATTACAAGAAAAAACACGTGATATTATCTTGAATGGTTTAAACTCTGACGTAAAACAACGCAGTCAAAAAGCGGTTATTTTCGAAGAAATAAAAGCACAAAAACTTAAAAAATAAGCAGTATGGATCAAGCTTCAACACTTTTCTTAGCCGTTTCGATTATGATCATCATGGTTGGAATGGGACTAGGGCTTACAATACAAGATTTTAAACGTATTGCTGACAACCCAAAACCAGTGCTTATTGGTCTGTTCAATCAAATTGTATTGTTACCTCTCGTGGGTTTTGGACTTTGTTTAGCCTTTGAACCAGAACCCTTTATTGCCATTGGGCTGATGATGCTGGTTGCCTGTCCCGGGGGAACAAGTTCGAATATTATAACGCTTTTAGCCAAAGGAGATTTGCCGCTTTCTATTTCTCTAACGGCGATCAACAGTCTGATAACCATTTTTACAATTCCGTTGATCATTAATTTTTCGTTTGCATATTTTAACAGTGAAGTGGGCTCAATACCACCACCCGCAAAAGATATTTTTATTTCCCTAGTTGCTGTAATTGCTATTCCCCTTACTATTGGAATGTTCCTTAAAAAGAAGGCACCTAATTTTGCTCTCAAAATGGAAAGTCCAGTACGAATCGCTTCTTCAATTTTACTGGCTCTGGTAATCATCACCATCCTTGTAAAAGAATTCGAATTATTTAAACTGCATATTGGCGCTACACTTTGGATTTTAGTAGCCTTGAATGGTATCACAATGAGTTTGGGTTACTTTGTATCTCGATGGTTGAATTTGAATTTAAAACAAGCGGTTACAATTGCTATTGAATCTGGAATACAAAACGGTACCCTAACGATAAGCTTAGCTGTAATTACGCTCGCAAAACCAGAATATGCCATCGTTGCGGCCATCTATGGACCGTTGATGTATCTAATGGCTGGTGTGCCAATTGCCATGGGTGTGCGAGATTCTAAAAAGTGAAGACGGTTCAATCCAAGATTACCCCTTGTTTTCCAGAACTGCAATTGTATTGCGTTTGAAAATATCCATCGAACATATCTTTTACCGCGCGTTGAAAATTAAGGTAGGGGTCGGGATGACCAAAACTCAAATCATTTACGGTGATGTATTTGCTGTCACATTCCGAATCATTTTCTATTACTTTGGGGTTTTGATGTCTTCCACTCATAATGTGTCCTCCCTGACATAGATGCTGGAGGCCTAAAATAGCATGACCAAATTCGTGCCACATCAGGCTGATTCTAAACTCATTTAAATCGGCAACAATACGCTCGTCCCAGTCGGTTTGTCGCAGACCGATGCCGAGTTTGTTTGGATCACAAACCTTAAAAGCATAACCTCTCGACTCTGTATAGGAGTCCGGTTCCCAAGTGAGTTCCATATCCTCACGGGTAAGATGACCTAAATCTACTCCATGTCGGGCAGCATCTTTTTTAAAGGCCTCCAAATGCGAATAGGGATCGAAGAGATCTATTGCACTGTATATGGGATCAGAAAAAACACCTGATTTTTGTTGTTGGTATAGGGGTAGTAATTTGTCGTTTGTATTATTCAAAAAGGGAATGCTGTCTGTAGGTGCAATTATAAAACGAGCGTAGCGAAAGGCTTCATCATTTGCTTCAACAAAACGCACGGTATATTCTATCTGATTGGATCCAAGATCTTTAATTGAAACAACTTCGCGGTCTACATAATAGTTGCTTCCAAGGTCTAGTTCCTGAAAATAGGGAAGGGAGTTTAGGGCATATACATTACGGCTGATTCCCCAAAAGCCAATTATACTGTCTTTTATTTTGTAATAAGAGGTTGATAAGGGGTCGTTAATATCATAAGAAACTCGATCAAACCCAGCGACTGTACTGCTGTATTTCGTTTGAATCCGATGATACAGTTCCCCCTCGTTTGCTTTTGGAAGTACTTCTTCTGTTTTGGAACACGAGCAGAGGATGAACGTAACTAATATGGCAAGGACACTTTTTTTCATAGAACTGAATTTGGAGGTCTATAAAAATAAAAAAACCCGCTACAGTAGGAGCGGGTTTTAGAAACTTTAACAGAAAGACTATTCTACAGCCTTTAGTGTTTCCATTATTTTTTCTTCTAATTCATCCATTAAATCAGGATTTTCGATCAAGATCGTTTTTACAGCATCGCGGCCTTGTCCTAATTTGGTTTCTCCGTAACTGAACCAAGAACCTGATTTTTTAATAATCTCATAGTTCACTCCGATGTCAATGATCTCTCCAATTTTGGAGATACCTTCTCCATACATGATGTCAAATTCAGTAGTTCTAAAGGGTGGAGCTACTTTGTTTTTTACAACTTTTACACGGGTTTTATTCCCCAATACCTTTGCATCGGCATCTTTTATTTGAGTTGATCTGCGGATGTCCAAACGTACGGAAGCGTAAAACTTCAATGCGTTTCCACCGGTAGTAGTTTCCGGATTTCCGAACATCACACCAATTTTTTCACGCAGCTGGTTGATGAAGAATACAGTACAATTTGTTCTGCTTATAGAGCCGGTTAGTTTTCGAAGTGCTTGAGACATCAAACGTGCGTGAAGACCCATTTTGGAGTCTCCCATTTCGCCTTCAATTTCACTTTTTGGAGTCAAGGCAGCAACCGAGTCAATAACAACAATGTCAACGGCACCCGAACGAATTAAATTATCGGCAATTTCTAGCGCCTGTTCCCCATTATCTGGTTGCGAGATGATGAGTTCTTGAACATCAACACCCAATTTTTCAGCATAGAAACGATCAAATGCATGTTCAGCGTCAATAAAGGCGGCTATGCCTCCTTTTTTTTGACATTCTGCGATTGCATGTATGGTTAAGGTTGTTTTACCAGAAGATTCTGGACCGTATATCTCAATAACCCTACCCTTGGGGTAGCCACCCACACCGAGCGCAATATCAAGGCCTATGGAGCCCGAAGAAATTGATTCTACTTCTTCAATGGCCGAATCGCCCAATCTCATTACAGATCCTTTTCCGTATGTTTTATCTAGTTTGTCTAAGGTAAGCTGAAGCGCTTTTTGCTTCGCTGCTTTATCGTCTGCCATAGTTTCTATCTTTCTGGCTAAGGTACTATTTTCTTTATTTTTAAATAGACCGCTACCCCAAGGGTTTATTAACAAGATATCATTTGTTTATGAAGTTCTTTTAGAGGGTGATTTGCCACAACACATGAGTAATTCGATCGGAAGGGAAAAAGAGAACAACACAATAGGTAGATGCTACGAGCAAGCTACGCCATAGAAACCCTTGGTGGCAGAGAGTACACCTTGTAGGATCACAAATTTTTTTATACATTTCCATTGTTTTTATCCCCAAATTAAGACAAATGGAACTAGACAACCACATCAATTACATCGAATTCAAGGCTCACGACCTTGAAAAAGTCAAAGCATTTTACACAAGGGTTTTTGGCTGGACTTTTACAGATTACGGCCCAACCTATACGTCCTTTTCTGACAGTGGAATTGCAGGGGGTTTTGAGTATACCGATGAGCCCATTGTAAATGGAGTTTTGGTTGTTTTGTACCATAAGAATCTTGAGGCAATTGAAGAGCAGGTTAAAAAAGCTGGAGGAGCAATTGTTTTAGAAACCTTTTCTTTTCCAGGTGGAAGGCGATTTCACTTTAAAGACCCTACTGGAAATGAGCTCGCCATTTGGTCAGAAACCTAATGTTTGGTCTGCGTTTAAAAACATTCTTTTAGGCATTTCTTTTTTTTATCTTTGTCCATCATTCACCTTAAACACGTATAGCATGCAACTGTACAATAAATTAAGCGCGAAGGAACGAGCGGTAATGCTCGAAGAAGCCGGAACCGAACGGCTCACGCTATCCTTTTATCAATATGCCCATATTGGAAACCCTCAACTTTTTAGAGACCATCTGTTTTTAAGGTGGAATGCTCTAGAGGTATTGGGACGCATTTATGTCGCTCAGGAGGGCATCAACGCACAACTATCCGTTCCTGCACCTCGATTTGAAGAATTTAAAGCCCATTTGGATGAGGTAACTTTTTTGAAAGACATCCGACTGAATATTGCTATTGAACAGGATCTCAAATCTTTTTTAAAACTAAAAGTCAAGGTACGAGACAAAATTGTAGCCGATGGGCTGAACGACGAGACCTTCGATGTAACTCAAAAAGGACAGCACCTCAATGCCGAAGGCTTTAACGACATGCTCGCAGACCCCAACACTATCTGTGTGGATATGCGGAATCATTATGAAAGTGAAATCGGACATTTCAAAGGAGCTGTTACTCCCGATGTAGATACGTTCAGAGATTCCTTACCCATTATTGAAGAGGATCTAGAAGCCCAGAAAGAAAATAAAAACCTGTTGATGTATTGTACGGGAGGCATCCGCTGCGAAAAAGCAAGTGCTTACTTTAAGCACAAAGGGTTTAAAAATGTTTACCAACTCGAAGGAGGTATAATTGAATATACCCGACAGGTAAAAGACCAGAATTTGGAAAATAAGTTTGTTGGGAAAAACTTTGTGTTCGACGAACGCCGAGGAGAACGCATTACCGACGATGTAGTCGCTCATTGCCACCAGTGCGGAACTTCTTGCGACACCCATGTGAATTGCGCCAACGAAGCCTGTCATTTGTTGTTTATTCAATGTGAAAGTTGCAAAGAACAAATGCAAAACTGCTGCTCCGACGCTTGTAAAGAGATCATCCAACTGTCTTTTGAAGAGCAAAAAAACCTGAGAAAAGGAACGCACAACAGCAATAAAATTTTTAAAAAAGGCCGTTCATCGGTATTGAAATTTAAAAATCAAAAATAAAAGGAAACCTATATCTAGGGTTCTATAGGAATCCCGATCGTGGAACAATCTTTTGGTTCAACTCCCGAAATACATGCAAAAGCCCTCTTTTTGAGGGCTTTACTTTTTTTAGTACATTTGAAAAACAACAGCTCCCAAATCTGTTCTATGTCATGAAATACCTGCGGTTATTATCCGATTTTTATAGTGCTACCATAAAAGCTGTTTCCTATGCACCTCTTGGAATCAGGAAACCCATATACAAGTTACAGACAGTTAAAAGCCAACGCCAACATTTGATTAAGAATAATTTAATATTTCAATCACTTCTTTGTATGTCTTAAAAAGAAGAGGTATAGAGACTTAACTAAAGCGAAAAAAATGACAAAATTATTTAGTGTAATTCTGCTTCTTTTTTGTTCTTGCCAAATGCCTGATAATTCCAAAACCGGCTGGCAGAAAGTATTTCAGAACGATGAAAATGGAGGAATAACTTTTGGGGATAAATCAAAACTGATCGATGCGGTAAGACTTGGATATCCAATTAGGGTAGGCTGGGGAAGTAATCGGGTAGAACATGTTGCAGACGCAAATTTCTTAACTATTTTTGAAGGAGAAGAAGTATTCGCTCAAATTAAAACAATAGTAGGTCAAGCTCCACGAATAGATGGAGATTCTCTCAAAATTAGATTTAGAACACAGAATCACTGGACGAATATTGTCGGAACGAATGGATACACAACGAGTATAATGACAAATTACATGCAAGATACTTTAGTAGGAGGAGATGCGGATAGATATAGATCATCAACATGGTATGTCTTTTATCCAAATCGTGCATTAAATATAGAAGCTAAACCTTTATGGCGAAAAACGTCGCCAAATTGGGAAAAATGGAATAAGAATACTAAGTAGTTTTAATCTTAAATTATAGTTAAGTGTAAAAAAACACTAAAACGATGAATGATAAAAAACTGTCTGTAACAAGGCATAGCTGTCAATTGTCCCTAAACGCTCCAACTGCAACTTTGCAAACCGTTAGTCACAATTTAAACTCAAGAAAACATGAAAAATAAAATTTTAGTACTTATTTCCCTCCTGATCACTGTGTCCTCATGTTCCAAAGATGATGATAACGCTGGTTTGCCAGAATCAGAATTGAGTATGCATGAAATTAATGTTATTGATTATTTTAAAAATGTTACTTTAGGCTTTGAATTTGGAGATGCGAGTAGAATAACTCGTAAATGGAATTCAGAACTTAAGATATTTGTTGGAGGCGAACCAACGGATGAATTAATAGATGAATTGGAAAAAATAAAGACTGAAATCAACGAATTGGTTACAGATGGTTTTACAATGACTATTGTAAACGACTCTTCACAATCAAATTATTTTATATTTTTTGGCACGGGAACTGACTATGCACAATTATATTCAAGTCAAGTTGATCTGGTTACTTCTAATTTGGGTTTGTTTTCGGTTTTTTGGAATAATCAAAATCAATTAACGTCTGGACATATGTATGTTGATATTGCTAGAACTAATTTAACCGAGCAGAAACACTTGTTACGTGAAGAGCTAACCCAGTCACTAGGACTAGCCAGAGACTCCCAAAAGTATTCAGAGAGTATCTTCCAATCGGACTGGACCACTACAACGGAATATGCTTTAATTGATAGAGATCTAATCAGATTATTGTACCACCCTGATATGAGTATTGGTCTGAATGAAACTCAAGTTGAGGTAGTCTTGAAGGAGATCCTAAGCAGTGAATAAAAGTGCCAAACAACAATAGAGTGCATTTGACAGAGGATGTCATCAATGGCAAACACCAAATAATACAACCGTTACCTCCATTCAATCCACTCCATGAACAGCATTCTAACAGCAATTATTTTTCAAGACAATGCAATACCCGGAATCTAGTCTGTGCAGGGCCAAAATGAAAGTGTAAAAACGTTAAAACCCTTAAAAAAGGGGTGTTCGACAGTTTTTAAATTTTAAAACCAATAATAAAAAGGAAGTCTTTCCTTTTTATTAATTAACCGTATCTTTACCTTTCACGTTTTAACAAAATTCTCATATGAGTTGCGCTTCATGTTCTACATCTGACGGTTCCCCACGGGGCTGTAAAAGCAATGGTACTTGCGGAACGGATAGTTGCAACAAACTCACGGTTTTCGATTGGTTGTCTAATATGCAATTGCCCAATGGACAAGAAGCATGCACTATTGTTGAGGTACGTTTTAAAAACAGCCGCAAAGCCTTTTATCGAAAAGGAAAAGACATCAGTTTGAGTATTGGAGACTTAGTTGCTACTGAAGCACAAAGTGGACACGACATCGGCCAGGTAACCCTGACAGGGGAGCTGGTTCGTTTTCAAATGAAAAAAAAGAATGTATCTGAAAAGAGCGAAGATGTTTTGAAGATCTACCGAAAAGCAAATCAAAAAGACATCGACGTTTGGCAGGCAGCTCGTGACCGAGAAGAAACCATTCAGAAGCGGGCTCGCGAAATGGCCATCTACCTACATTTAGAAATGAAAATTTCTGATGTTGAATTTCAAGGAGATGGGTCCAAAGCGACCTTTTATTATACGGCCGAGAAAAGAGTTGATTTCCGTCAGCTGATCAAAGACATGGCACAGGCATTCAGCATTCGGGTCGATATGCGTCAGATTGGTCTACGCCAAGAAGCAGCTCGTTTGGGTGGGATAGGTTCTTGCGGAAGAGAATTGTGTTGCTCTACCTGGCTCACAGATTTTAGATCGGTTTCTACCTCTGCAGCGCGTTATCAACAACTCTCGTTAAACCCCCAAAAACTTGCGGGTCAGTGTGGTAAGTTAAAGTGCTGCTTAAACTACGAACTCGATTCTTATCGCAATGCACTGAAGAATTTTCCGAAAATGGAAACCAAATTACAAACGGAGAAGGGCGTAGGTGTTTGCCAAAAAATAGACATCTTCAAAGGGCATTTGTGGTATGCTTATAGAGGAGAGTGGATGAATTGGCATTTGTTGACCACCGACCAAGCCAACGAAATAATCTCTCTGAATAAGGCAAAAAAACCAGTTTCTAGCCTTGAAGATTACGCCCACGAAGAAAAAGTAGAAGCTTCTGAAAAAGTTTTTGAAAATGTTGTAGGCCAGGATAGTTTGAATCGTTTTGATCGTCCAAAGCAAAAAAAGGGAAGAAAGAAGTCGCGCTCTAGAAAGAACAATAACCCAAAGAAAAATGCGTAGTGTAGCCTTTCTTCTGACTCTTTTTATGTTCGCTTCCTGCGATTCGAGTCTTGGTTTTAGAGCGTATCACGAACTTTCTAACGGTTGGCCCTCCGACGAAAACATTAGCTTCACTTCCGATCAAATTGTACAAACTCCTTCGGATATCTACATCCACATCCGCAATACAAATACCTATCCCTATTCCAATTTGTTTTTAGTAGCCGAATTGAGAGATTCCATTCAAGTACTTGCTCGCGACACCTTAGAATATGCCATGGCCGACCCACAGGGAAAGTGGCTGGGAGCAGGATTTTTAGATGTCAAAGAAAGTAAGCTGTGGTGGAAAGCGGACTGGAACCCGCCGCACAGCGGTCCTTATTTCATTGAATTTTCTCAGCGGGTACGCAATAATGGATCTGTTGAAGGCGTTTCATTCTTAGAAGGCATCATCAATGTGGGTGTCTCAATTGAACCTCAAATTCAACCCTAATGGCAACTAAAAAGAAAAAAGCAACCCAGAAGAAGAAAAAAGGAGGGAATCCTTTTAAAACCGCACTGCGTTTTTTTTGGGCAACCGTTGCTTTAGGCATTTTATCTGTAATTACTTTATTTTCAAGTGCAGCATTAGGCCTTTTGGGTCAAATGCCAGAATTACAGCAACTTGAAAACCCAAAAACAAACCTAGCCACGCAGATTTTATCCAATGATGGAGTCGTTTTGGGAAAATTTTATTTTAATGACAATCGGACTTCAATTGCTTATGATGCACTTCCTAAAAACTTAGTAAATGCACTTATTGCGACCGAAGATGAGCGTTTTTTCAGTCATTCGGGAATCGACCTGAAAGGGACTCTTAGGGCTTTAGTTTATTTGGGTAAAAAAGGAGGAGCAAGTACCATCAGCCAACAACTGGCTCGACAACTGTTTGTTGGAGTTCGTTCTCGAAACAAAGTGGAGGCCGTTCTTCAGAAATTTAAAGAATGGGTACTGGCTGTGCAATTGGAACGCCGCTATACCAAGAAAGAAATCATAGCCATGTATTTGAATATCTATGATTTTGGATACAGTGCCGATGGTATTCAGTCGGCTGCAAAAATTTACTTCAACACCACCCCTAAGGCTTTGCGGATTGAACAATCGGCAACCTTAGTAGGAATGCTCAAAAACTCATCCTTATTCAATCCATTACGCCGCCCAGAACGTGTAGAGCAAAGAAGAAATGTAGTGCTCAATCAAATGAACCGCAACGGCTTTATTTCAGAAGTTGAGCTCGACTCCCTCAAGCAAATCCCCCTAACAATCGACTATACTCCCGATTCTCACCGAGAGGGATTAGCAACTTATTTTAGAGCATACTTACAGCAGTTCATGCGAAAATGGACTAAGAATAATCCGAAACCTGATGGGACAAAGTATGATATCTTTCGGGATGGCTTACGAATATTTACAACCCTAGATTCTCGTTTACAAGAAATAGGAGAAAAGGCGGTCAATGCACATATGGCGAATTTGCAAGAAGAATTCTTTTTACAGAATACCCCAGAAGCAAACCCTACAGCTCCTTTTTTAGATCTTCGGGAAGGGGAAATCGACACACTTTTACAAAACAAAGCACGTCGATCGGAGCGCTGGCGGAAAATGCGCGCTTCTGGAAAAGATGAAGAAGCAATTTGGGCTTCGTTTCAAAAGCCCGTTGAAATGGAAGTTTTTAGCTGGAAAGGCGATCGCGACACCCTTATGAGTCCATTGGATTCAATTCGATATTACAAACACTTTTTACGCGCATCGATGATGTCGATGAACCCATTAACAGGCCACGTAAAGGCTTGGGTAGGAGGATTCAATTATAAGCACTTTCAATACGATCAGGTTTATCAAGGCAGACGACAAATCGGATCAACCTTCAAGCCGTTTCTATACGCCACTGCAATCGATCAGCTGCGTTTATCGCCCTGCGATATTTTACCCGATGCTTTGTTTTGTATCGAACCGATGAAACACGGTAATGTTGACGCCTGGTGTCCAAAGAATTCTGGAGATAAGTACGGGCAAATGCGTACCCTAAAAAATGCATTAGCCAATTCTGTAAACACCGTTAGTGCTCGTCTGATGGATCGGGTAGGTCCCAGACCGGTAATCAATTTGGCTCGAAAAATGGGAATCACCTCTTATTTACCTGCTGTCCCTTCGATTGCTTTAGGGACTCCAGACATCAGTTTGCTTGAAATGGTTGGGGCTTACAGCACTTTTGCCAATAAAGGGATTTATGTAAAGCCCATTATGATTTCTCGAATTGAAGATAAAAACGGAACCGTACTTTTCGAAGTTGTGCCAGAAACTAAAGATGTATTGAGTCAAGAATCGGCCTATGTAACCATTGATCTACTCAAAGGAGTTACTGAAGCTGGATCAGGTATTCGTCTGCGTCATCAAGGAGCAGACGAAAATAACTATGCTTACAAAAACGTAGTAACAGGTTATCCTTATCAATTTGAAAATCCCATTGCTGGAAAAACAGGGACCACTCAAAACCAAAGCGACGGTTGGTTTATGGGCATGGTACCCAATTTAGTAACAGGCGTTTGGGTTGGAGGAGAAGACCGAGCAGTACATTTTGAAGACATTGCCTTTGGGCAGGGAGCAACCATGGCATTACCGATATGGGCAATGTACATGCGCGATGCCTATGCCATACCCGAACTAGGAATTTCAATGGAAGATTTTGAACCACCTGAAGTGCTAAGCATCCCAATCGATTGTCAACAAGGAGCTGTACTGGACGACCTTCATCAGGAGGCCAAAAAAGACGATCTAGAAGGTCTTGGATTTTAAAGATTATCCGCAGCATGCCATTCGGCAAAAGAAGTCTCCGTTTCTCTTAGTGTCAATGCAAATAAGGAAATCCCTTGAGGTAAGCGGGTCTTGATTTTGTTTGCAAAATCCAACACCATCATTTCACTCGTAGGTTGATAGGTAACTTTGAGCACCTTATGTCCTCTAGACTCCATTTCTTCTGCTAATTCTTTGTGTGGAGAATCAACATTCAAGACCGTTGCATGATCAAAGGGGGAAACAATTTCTTCTTTTACAATTTTCTTTAAATCACTAAAATCAATCACCATCCCGTTTTTGGTATGAGTAGAATCTTGGATCGGCGATCCAATAACCGTTACGGCTAATTTATAGCTGTGGCCGTGAACATTCTTACACAAACCATCGTAGCCGTATAAGGCATGACCCGTTTCGAAATGGAACTCTTTGGTGATTCTTATTTTATGTGCCATAATTTAGGTGTGCGCTAGTTTTAACTTTCAATTTGATACCCGCAAGTTCTGTATTTTTTCTGAATTGAGTTCTACTCGAATACAATCTTTAGGAAGTGCTCTATACAACGACTTAAAAATGCAGAAAACATATCCTTTTCGACCACCCGAACAAAAAAACAGATAGAATTTACTTTTAGTCAATGCTTTACTATTACTTTTGTATTAGAATTATTCATGACACCCTACACAATGAAAAACATCCTTGTCCCAATAGGGATTTCGCCAAATGGAAAGAACACTTTAACCTATGCAATTGCTTTAGCCAAAGACCTCAAGGCCTCTATCTTTGTAATTGACTCTCATAAAGTTACCCCGACATCTGTACACATATCCTCTGCCAAAGAAGCGATTCATACTCAAAATTTTAATCGAATAAAGGAAATGGTTCAATCGGTCCAAGACGAGGCTGTCGATATCAAAATGGTAAACTATGAAGGAGATTTGGTATCGGGAATTGAATCTTTAGACAAGGAGATTGGGCTGGACTTAATCGTTGTTGGGCCAAAAAGTAATGACAGTAGCGACAAACTCTTTTTGGGAAAAATTTCCGGGAAGATTACAAAAAAAACATCAATTCCGGTCTTATTGGTTCCAATTAGAGCCACTTTCACTCCTCCTAAACTTGCCTTATTTGCCTTTAAAAAAGGAAACATCAGCGGTGAACGCTCTTTAGCTCCTTTAAAAGCCATCATAAAAAAATTCAACACTAAAGTAAACCTCCTGTTGGTTAAGACCCCTGGTCATGAAGCCGCACGCTTAGAAATTGACCATGAGATTGTAGAATTTTCTGAAGGCCTAATCTCTTCTGAAAATGCAACGGTATATCAAGGTGTTTTGGAGCATTTCCAAAGCATTCAACCCAACATACTTATTGTCTTTGCGCGCAAACGCGGGTTTTTCGAAAAGTTGATGGAGTCTGATAGGGTATACAAGAAAGATTTTTTCACCAAAATTCCACTGCTGGTTCTTAAAAACCGATAAGAATACCCATTCAAATGAGTACCTTAGCCCCTTGACAAATAAGATTTTTATTTTTGGGCACTTATGGATGGTTATTGCTTTGATAACCTCCAAACCTCTTGCTGCTCAAGAATACTTCAGTTTGAATATTGACAACGATCTTTATTTTATGATGGATCACTACTATTCTAGTGGGATCTTTTTGCAATATGGGAAACAGCTTCGAGCTTCAGATTCTATAAACAACACTGGACCAAAAAAATACCTGCTGTGGGAGTTGGGTCAAGAGATTTATACGCCCAGCCTGCGGTATACTTCTAATTCGGAAGTATACGATTATCCGTATGGCGGTTGGACTTCCCTCAAGCTTACTTTTCAGAGAGAAATTTCTGAACGGAAGCAAAAACAGTGGGGAATACAGTTGGGGGTAACTGGTGATGCCTCTGGAGCTCAATGGATGCAGAACACTTATCATCGTTTAATTCTGAACTTACCCGAACTTCCTTGGACCGATGAGGTGCCTCAAGCGCTTCATTTGAATGTTTTTGCGGATTCCTATAAACGTTGGAATTTGCACCAACAGCTTGCGATTCAATCCCATATTTTTGGAACTATAGGGACTCAACAGATTTCGGGAGGAGCAGCACTCGGCCTTGTTTTGGGAAAGCAAACGGTTCTTTCTAAAGGAGGCAATGTATTGATCGATCAAGAACAAGGAGACGGTCTTTATTTTGCGTCCGCTTGCAATATATCGCTCATGACTATATGCTGTCCGGAAGTTTATTCAACGACAATGCACCTTTTACACTCCCAATAAATCCCATCAGATCCATGATCGAAGTCGGTTATGCAATCCGTAAAAACGATTGGCGCTTTGCTTTTACCTACTTCAATAGGAGTCCCGACAATAAGGTACAGCCCCAAGAAGGGCATCATTACCTCAACATAATCTTGAGTCGTTTTTTTGACCGAAAAACTACCAAATAAGCGTTAATGTTTTTTGAATTTGGGGAAGAATGGTTAGTTTTAAGCTATAAATCTTTTGATATGAAAAAACCGCTTTTATTTTTAGTAGTCAGCCTTATACTGAGTTCTTGTATTACGGTAAAAGTCTATAAGATGGAACCCAACGCTACGGTAGAACCTAAAAAACCCATTCAAAAAAAATCAGCTTTGATTTCCTCAGGAATGGTAGCCCCGTTGATGGACGGAGATACGGAAATTTTCTTTTTTGGAGAAGATGCTTCGGAGCTTCAGACCCTTGATTTTAGTGATAGTATAGTACACCCCAAACATGCGAATAAGCGGGTGTTTGTTTTTAAAAGTAAAGATGCAGATGAGGCAGTTCGTTGGGTAACCCAACTGGGCGATTCCCTGAAACTTCAAGAGCAGAATGTATCCGAATTTTCAGGCAACAGTGTGCTTATCTCGAAGGACAAAAAGAATATTAGGTTTAACATCCAAACCGATGACGCCCAACCCATCATCATCATAGACGGAAAAGAAATGGCTGCCGACTTTGACATGGATTCTTTAGATGTTGATACCATTGAAAGTATAGACGTTCTTAAGGGTCAAAAGGCGCTTCAAAAGGTTGGGGCTAAAGGGAAAAACGGCGTGATCCTCATTCGGTTGAAAAAGTAGGGTTTTCCCAATAATAAAAATGGTGCTCGGTATCTTTTTTAAATCCCATAATGGGGTAGAGCTTATTTCCCACAACATTGGTTTGTTCGGTTTCTAAACTGACTCCTTTTGCTCGGGTCGCTTTGCAGTGATTTTGAGCCGCTTCTAACAATTGTTTTCCTATTTTTTTTCCTCGGTAAGTTGGATCTACAAAGAGGTCATTCAAGAGCCATACAGCTGCCATATTTACGGAAGAGAACAGCGGATACAATTGGGTAAAGCCAACGGCTCTAGAGCCATCATAAACCATAAAAACCACGGACTGATTTTTGGTTAAACGTTCTCTCAAAAACACCTGAGCAGCACTTAGATCCGATTCTTTTTTGTAAAAAACACGATAGGCATCAAAAAGTAAGGCAAGATCATCTAGGTGGTTGGGCTCGGCTTGGATTAGTGTAAACATTAGTTGGGGGGTATTTTGTTGGTTAAAAAAGTATAATGAACTCCCAGCATCAAGCCTGCAAAACCATTAGTCTCCCGCTGCACTGGGTTGGTGTTGTTTTTTTGAAATTGATATTGTAAGGAAGCGCTGAAGCGTTTCCAGAATGTATAATGAGCTGCGGCAAGTACGCCAAAACTGTTGCTGAAGGTGTCGTTGGGATAAGCAACTGGGAATTCCTCAAGATTAGTAGGCGGATCTCCTTTTGATTGGAGTAAAAAATTATAAACCAATCCCAATTCTAAAGTAACACGTTTTACAGGATACAGCCTTCCAGTCAAAGGAATGGACAAGAATAACAATTGATCTTTGGAGGTGTCGTTTGCTAAATTGTAGGCGTAGTTGATGCTGTGTATGTCGATTCCAGTTCGAAGGCCATAACTTTTTTTAAAATTATAACGGACAGAACCCCCAGCACTTCGGCTTATTTTTCCTTTGGTTTCTCGATCTGTGGTGTTGAATCGATTCAACAATAAATGTGCATCAAAATTCCATTTACGCAATCCAATTTCATCCACATTAGACTTTCCGTATTGTTGAATTAAAAGACCACTTCCTTGTGCACGAGAATTTGTCCAAAAAAGAATGCAAAAACCCAGCAAGTAGAAGATCAATTTTTTATCCATGGTTAAGCCTTAAAGGAATCTAAAATACGGAACTGAAATGACTTTTCTAGATTTATATTAGCCCGAGAATAACATTTAATGTTTTTAAATAAAAGCTTATCTTTATCCTTAATCAGTACAAACGCTTCAATAAATCAGAATCAATGTCTAGTAAATTTTTTGGAAACAGAACAGTAAAAAATGATGACAAAGCCGGAGCTAAGAAAGCTCCCAAAGCAAAAGGAGGCGCCAAGGGAAGCACCATCGTGCGCAAAGCAGGTCGGGGCAAATAGTTAACTTCTTTTGGGGATGTAGCTCAGTTGGCTAGAGCGCTTGACTGGCAGTCAATTGTTCCCACCTTTTAGAATTGACCGCTGATTAATGCTTTTCAGGTACTTACAGTTAAGTTGAACAATGATGTTTAACTAAATTGCCATATAAGTGCCAAATAATAACCTTTCCTATCCCAAAGTCTGTAAGCGTAAAGACGGTAAATACTTCGTTGATTTTAAATTGAACAACAAACGATACAGGTTGTTTAGTGGTCGTATAATAGGCTCTTCTTTGTATCCTAATACATATCCTGCTAAACAGCGTTACTCCGTTACCTCAACTTTAGCAAAACAAGTCTACGCATTTATAGTCTCTAACGATTATTCTTTAATCAAGCCATTGTCTACTGTTGAACATTATGACAGTCTAATAAACGACAAACTAACAGAACCTTTATCGGATAGTTATCATAAAACATTAGTACACCTATCAAGTATTTTAAGAGGGCAACTTAAAAAGAAAGGTTTAATTACTTCGCTGTTTATTGATTCTATTCCACTTAAATACAATAACAATACAAGTTATAATACCACAAGAAGACACGTAAATGTATTAGTGAACTATTTACATAATAAAGGGTTTCCAATTGAACAATCAAAGCTAAAGACTCGTAAGCAAGAGGAAGTCCTACATAGCCCAATTAGCGACGTTAAAGGACTGCTCAATAAGGTTAAAGAATATAATCAAAACCTGTATCTGTGTTGTCTACTAACCTATTGTTGTTTGTTAAGACCTCATCAAGAAATTAGACTACTCAAATGGGAAAACTTTAGTGATGATTTATCACATATTAGTCTTGGTGGAAACAGGGTAAAATCAAAACGCAATCGTATAGTTCCTGTGCCGTCTAATATTAGAGAATTATTAATAAAAGGAGAGCCTAGCAGCAATGTATTTTCTAACATCAAAGAGCCTTATGCTAAAGGTTATTTTTCACTCCTTTGGAGACGTTTTAAGAGGCTTAATGTTGATGTCGGAACAAGTGTGACCATCTACTCCTTTAGACACTCTGGAGCTATAGAAATATTCAAAAGAACAGGGAGTATAACCAAGCTACAGAAAGCTATGGGGCATTCTACTATTAATGTAAGTTTAACCTATCTACGTGGTTTAGAAATAGAAGAATTAAAAGAAGAAGATATGCCTGTTATATAACACACTTATCCTCTATTCAACACTTTAGAATTTAAAAATAAATTGTTATTGCTTATACAAGAGAATTAACTAATAATGAATAAAACATCTAAAACTAAAATATCACAAATGCTTTAATTTATTCTTTGTTAAAATTTGAACTAGTTTTTTAGTTTAATGTAGAAAAATATTTAAAAGTTGTATTGAATAACTAATTAACCTCCTCCCACCAAAGGTACAACACGAAACCCCTCTTGTCAATAGACTATTTATTCACAATGGGTAAAAGTTTTTAACTAAAATATTTAATAAAAATCAACTTACCGAAGATGATATGCCTGTTATTGAACTGTAAT
>Ga0066605_10001145_pt1 | contig 17650 bp, 15 predicted proteins | sample SaaInlLV_DNA_10m_FD_60385 | JGI IMG/M metagenome (GOLD analysis project Ga0066605, IMG submission 60385) | Marine microbial communities from expanding oxygen minimum zones in the Saanich Inlet - SI075_LV_DNA_10m | ecosystem: Environmental > Aquatic > Marine > Unclassified | place: British... | reverse complement strand
TGGCAGGAGGTCTGCAAAAAGGCCTCGCGAGCGAAGTGAATCCGCAGGATTTCCCGCAGGAGGCGATGCAAGCGGCCTTTGGTCAGGCCCAAGCGCGCGCCGAAGCGGTGCAAGCTGAAGCGGTAGAGTTACCAGCCATTACGCCTGACGCTCTGGACAAGATCGGCATGGTAATGGTCATGCAGTCTGGGCTGGCACAGCTCGGTTTTGGTGCCGCCGATGCCGAATTGATCGCTAAGGGTTTCACTGCGGGTGCGCTCGCCACGGAAATGGATCCTGCCATCGAGGCCAAGATGCCTGCATTCCAAGCATTCATCCAGCCACGCGCCGAAGCGGCTCAAGCACAAGCTCAAGTCGCTCAAGCAGCGGCTCAAGCAGCTGCGGAACAAGCAGGTGCGGCGCTGGCAGTTGAAAATATTGCCGCAGGTGAGGCTTTCATTGCCGGCTTGAGCGCGGATGCCGCGGTGCAGTCGAGCGAGTCCGGCTTGCACTACAAGGTACTCGAGCCAGGCTCGGAGGTGAAGCCCACCATGAGCGATAAGGTTTTGGTGCATTACAAGGGCACCCTGATCGACGGCACACAGTTTGACAGCTCTTATGATCGTGGCGAGCCAGCCGAATTCCCACTTAATGGTGTGGTCAAAGGCTTCGGCGAAGGCCTGACTAAGGTCGGTGCGGGCGGCAAGATTGTCCTCTATATCCCGAGCGAGCTTGGCTACGGCAACACACCGCGTCCAGGTGGTGCGATCAAGCCGGGTGACACTCTGATCTTCGAGTGTGAATTGGTTGAGATCCGCTAGCGCTTGAGCGCAGCGATCGCAGAGTGACGCCTGCCGGCACTCTGCAGTCAAAGATTTTCAAAAGCCCTCGGTCAACCGAGGGCTTTTTTGTGTGTCTGGGGAGGGACCACCTCCGTGTGGTCCGGGCTGGACTAGTGCTTGGAGCGATCGAGGGAAAGTAAGGGGGGAAAGGGGGAAAATAAGGGACAGGTTTATACACTGCATTAGGGACAGGCTTATAAAATTTAAAATTATTGGGCACTGCGGACGAGGCGGAGCTCGTCCCTCCCAGTTGCTGCTGCCTAAAAGCCCTGCTCCGGATCGCCGCCGAGTGGGGCGGCGGGGACGCTGCGTTGATCCATGCAATCGGCGGCGTAGTTTTTGTGCAGCTGCCAGCCGGCGCGGTACGGGGCGCCGTGGCATTTGATCCATTCGGTGATGGCATTGAGCGCCTCTGGGTTGCTGTGCTGTGACCATTCGGGGTGCAGCCAGACGATATTGTCTGCGCTCAGCTCTGCTCCGCGCTCGCGGAGGACGTCGACGTATTCGGAGATTGCTCCGGGGCGGTCGATGATGAGCTTAAACTCATTGGCACGGGCGACATTTTCGGCAAGTGGCAGCTTCCAGCGCTTGGGACTGAGTGTGATCCAGTCGAATGCGCCGCGAATTGGAAAAGCACCGCTGGTTTCGAGGTGAGTCTGTTGGCCGACGGCATGGAGTGCATCGGTCAGTGCGCTGAGATCGTGGATAGCGGGCTCGCCGCCGGTGATTACGGTGAACTCGGCCTGGGTTTGAGCGACTTCGGCTGCAAGGGTCGCGGGCTCGAGCCGGGCAATGCGCTTCGGGATGTAGTCAGGGTGCCAAGTGCCAGCGGAGTCGCACCACGGGCAATGCACGGGGCAGCCGAAGGTGCGGATGAAGTAAGCGGCTCGCCCTGCGTGCGCGCCCTCGCCTTGGAAGGTGTAAAACTGTTCGTGAATCGGGAGCATAGGCTGCGACCTGAGGGCTGAGGCTTGGGCAAAGAGTTGGCTATTCGGGGCGGTAAGCGGCGCTATTTTTCGAGTCTTCGACGACTTCGATTTCGGTGATCCACACGCGGCCACTGGTTTTTGCGCGAACCATTTGGTCGAAGATGCCGTGTAGGTGTTGGGCGACGCCCTCGCAGGAGCAGTTTGGTAAAATATAGGGCTTGAACAGCTCGCCCGCGTTGGCCAATAGCGCTGGAGTTTTGGGGTCGTCCTCATTAAAAAGGCAGGCGTGGTCGAGATGCTTATCGATCCAGATCTTGATATATTTGAGTCGCCCAAAATCAACCACAAAGCCATTCGTATCAGTCTCGCTGCAGGCAAAGGTTAGGGTAATGCCCCAATTGTGTCCATGGATCAGCGCGCAATGGTCTTCGTGCAGATGTTGGCGGTGGGCGAACGGAATGTCGCGGTAAGATTTTTTACAGGTGAGCATCTTTTAAAAAGTGGAAAAGTGGAAATTGAAAGCTTAGAGCCGCCAATCGTTGGTGCGGAGGGTGGCGACGCTGGGTGCGTCGTCGGCGTAAGTTGTTGGATCGGTGATGCCTGCGAGGTCGAAGGCTTCGCGGCGTTCAATGCAAGTGCCGCAGCGGCCACAGTGGATGTCGCCGCCTTGGTAACAGGACCATGTTTTCGCAAAGGGGAGGCCCAGCTCTAGGCCGCGGCGCACGATGTCGGCTTTGGTCCAGTCGACGAAGGGGCGGCTGAGTTCGACCGTGCTCCAATCACAGAGTCGGATGGCTTCGGCCATGGCGTCGGCAAACTCGTTGCGGCAGTCGGGGTAGATCGCGTGGTCGCCGCTGTGTGCGGCGTAGGCTATCTGTTCGGCGCCGATCGAGAGGGCATGCCCGGCAGCGATGGCGAGCAGAATCATGTTTCGATTCGGCACGACGGTAGACTTCATCGATTCCTCGGTGTAGTGACCCTCGGCGACTTCGATCTCGGGCGAGGTCAGGCTGCTGCCGGCGAGCAGTGGCTGAATCGCCGAGAGGTCGGCGGTTTGATGCGGCACCTTGATGGATTTGCAGATCTCGGCTGCATGCCTGAGCTCGCAGCTATGGCGCTGCCCATAGTTGATGGAGAGTGCATGTACGGCCTGGCCTGAGGCACGTAGGTGGTAAAGAAGGACGGTCGAGTCGAGTCCGCCAGAATAAATCAGGACGCTTTTCATGAATTCAGTGGTTGCCGAATGGCTGCGGCCCTGGGAATTCGCTAGCAGGGCCTACGGTTGAGCCAGTAAAGTGATGTTCCTGGCGCAGACAGCAAGGCAAAACCAGCAGGTCTGACGCTTCCCCGTCTGGCGGCGGAGGCCACGTATGTATGGTAGCCTCGATCGTGAGGTCGGAGGCATTGGAGTAGTAGGCGTGTTGGCTGCAGGCGCCTCCCGCGTCTTTTGGCGGCAGAGGCTAAATTGACGGAGTGGCGCCGGTATTCCTGTGTGTGGTTGGCTGCTGGGGTAGAAAACGGGCAGAAAAGCCTATTTTACTTAGAATTCATGCGTTTAAACTATACTCAATTGCCGCGATACAGAAACTTGACAAGCGACGGTGGCCGTTTAGCTTTCTATATTCTTAAATTAACCTAGTAACATCTTTTTTAAGCGGGCATAAGTCCGCTTTTTCATTTTCTGCCGTAATGAGTCACGAAATTTTATCAGTCTTAGAATACATGGAGAAGGAGAAAGGCATCGATCGCGCCGATATGATCGAAGCCATCTCTGCTGCGATTGCAGGCGCTGCCCAGAAAGGCGTCGCCGCGGGGCAAGACATCCGTGTTGAAATTAACCCAAAAACGGGTTCTTTGAAGGCGTGGTCCAGTCTCAATGTGGTCGATTCAGTCGGCGATGCAGAGCTCGAGCTGCACATTGAAAAGGCGCGTGCTATTCAACCAGATGTGGAGATCGGTGACGTCATCGAAAAAGAGATCGATCCGGCATATCTCGGCCGGATCGCTGCGCAGACAGCGCGTCAGGCGATTATGCAGCGTATCCGCCAGTTTGAGAAAGACCGCATATACGACGATTACAAAGACACTGTCGGTGACATCGTCACGGGTACCGTGCGTCGCCGTGAGCGCGGTGATTTGATCATCGATTTAGGCAAGGCTGAGGCGATTCTTCCACCACGTGAGCGCGTGCAGGGAGAGGATTATGCGCCGGGCGAAAGCATTCGTTGCCTGCTGTTGAAGATTGAGCAAACCAATCGCGGTCCAGACATCATTCTTTCACGCTCGAATATAAATTTTGTGCGCCGCCTGTTCGAACTCGAAGTGACGGAAATCGCCGATGGCACCGTGACACTCGAAGCGATGGCCCGCGAAGCTGGTTACCGTACGAAGATCGCCGTGAATAGCTCAGATCCGAAGGTGGATCCTGTCGGTGCATGCGTCGGTGCACGTGGTGCGCGCGTCAAAACTATTGTGCGTGAGCTTGGTGGTGAGAAAATTGATATTATTCGCTATCACAGCGATCCGATACAGCTGCTCGAAGAAGCGTTATCGCCTGCAGTGCCCAAAAACATCAAGGTGATCGAAGCCGATCGTCGTATCCATTTCGAAGTGGCTGAAGATGATCTATCGATTGCAATTGGTCGCCGTGGCTTCAATGCAAAACTTACTTCCCGCCTCATCGGTTGGAAGCTCGACATCGGCAAGGAAGAGAAGGAGGCAGTTGGCTTCGATGAGAAGGTCGCGAAGGCACTCAAGGGCATCAACCTAATTCCTGGCATTGAGCCCGCGATTGGCGAACGCCTTGTTTCCATTGGCTTGATCAGTCCCGAAGCCTTCGAAGGTGTATCCATTGGGGATCTTGTCGACGCAGAATTTAGTGAAGAAGAAGCCAGCGACGTGCTGGCTAAAGTTGCCGCATATCTGGAACAAAACGCATAATCCAAGTAGTCGCCAAGCCTTCCTCCATCTATCAGATATCAAGTCATAACTCTTCCATGAGTGTTCGTATACATCAGCTTTCCAAACAAGTCGGAATGGAGAATAAAGAGCTCATTGAGCTCCTCCGTAGTCGCGGGTTCGAAGTCAAAAGCGCTTCCAGTACCGTCGATAATATATCCGCCGAATCCCTCGTAGAAGAGTTCGCCTCAACGCATAAGGCTGAGGACACACCTGCCGACGATGCGCCTGTCGCAGCGGAACTCCCGAAAGGGCCGGTCTTGCCAGACGGCGTCGTCGTCAAGAGCGCTGCCGAAATCAAGCTTGAGCGTGAGGCTGCGGCTGAAGCAGCGAAGCCGAAGGCACCCGAGGCAGCAGCTTCGAAGCCAGTGGCAGTTGCACCAAAGCCAGCTCCGATGAGTAAAGCACCGCCGAGTGCACCTCGTGCAAAAGGACCACCGACGGCACTGCGTCCGAAATCACCTCCACCAGGAGTGGCTCCTGCGGGTCTTAAATCTGCTGAGCCAGCGGCACCGACGGGAGCCAAAGCACCGATCGTGGCGAGCCCGTTGACGCCAGAGCCTAAGGCACCGGCTGCAGCTAAGCCTGTAATTGCGAAAGCACCTGCGGCCAAGCCTGCAGTTGCAGCAGCGCCGAAGCCTCCTGGCCCACCGAAGCCTCCGACGGTAGGCGCGGCGAAAGCCGAATCTGCTCCTGCAACAACAGATGCGGAAGCGTCGGTTGATGGCGACGCAGAAGCTGAAGTGGTTGAAGTGGCAGAGCGCATCATCCACGCCAAGCCTCCGATTGTGGTGCGCGATTTCGCGACTGAGATCGAAGTTAAGCCCTTCAAGTTAATTTCTGAGCTCATGGAAATGGGCATTTTCGCTTCGATGAATCAAACCATCGAAGAGCCGATCGCGATCCAGATTGCGAAACGCCATGGCTTTAAGCTTGAGATCCACCACCGTGGTGAGACTCAAGCGGAGGTCGCTGAAAAGAAAAAAGTTGCTAAGATCGCAGACGATGATCCTCGTTACCTCAAGCCGCGTCCGCCCGTTGTGTGTATTCTCGGTCACGTGGATCATGGCAAGACCACACTGCTCGACACCATTCGTAAGGCCAATGTCACTGCGGGTGAAGCGGGTGGTATTACTCAGCATATCGGTGCTTACCAGATCGAACACAAGGATCAGAAGATTACTTTCCTTGATACTCCAGGTCACGCTGCTTTCTCGCTCATGCGTGAACGTGGTGCAAACGTCACCGACGTAGCGATACTTGTGATCGCTGCCGACGATGCGTTTAAACCGCAGACCGAAGAGGCACTACGCTTTGCTAAGGAAGCCAACAATTCCATCATCGTTGCGATCAATAAGGTCGATGCGAAGGGGGCGAATGTCGACCGCGTGAAGCAACAGATGCAAGAAAAGGGCATCGCACCAGAGGACTGGGGCGGTGAAACCATTGCAGTGGAAGTTTCCGCATTGAAGGGCACTAACATCGACGATTTGCTCGATATGATCCTTTTGCAAACAGAAGTTTTGGAGCTTCAAGCAAATCCAGATTGCTCGGCATCCGGAACAATCATTGAAGCCCAATTGGAAGAAGGTCGTGGTGCCACTGCATCTGTCATTGTCGAACGCGGCACTCTGAAGAAAGGCGATGCACTGATCTGCGGTGAAGCTTATTGTAAGGTGAAGTCTATGGAAGATGAGAATGGCAAGCTGCTCAAAGAAGCGCCTCCATCGACTCCAGTGAAGGTTATCGGTTGGTCGCAAGTGCCAAGTGGTGGTAACACTTTTACTTCTGTGAAAAACGAGAAGACCGCCAAGAAAGCTGCTGCTGAGGCGACCACCGAGCGTAAGCGAGAAGAAAACGTGGCTCCGGAGCAATCTGCGAAGAAGGAAGGCGCCGTCAGCATTGAAGATCTATTTGCCGCGATCGCGCAGCAAAAGAAGGCCTGTCTAAGTGTGATCGTTAAGTCTGATGTGCACGGTTCGACCGAGGCATTGGTCAACAGCATTAAGCAGATCGAGAGTGATAAGGTCGACATCCGCGTCATCAGTCATGGTGTTGGACACATCAGTAAGAACGATATTGCACTGGCTAGTGCGGGTGAAACTAATGTCACGATCGTTGGTTTTAATGTGCGTCTTGACAATGGCGTTCAGAGCCAAGCGAAGCATCACGATGTGCGCATCATCCAGCATGATATTATTTACGAACTGCTTGACCAAGTCGAAGAATGTATGGCTGAGTTACTCGAGCCGGAATTGAGCGAGAAGAAGCTCGGTGCTGCCGAGATTCGCCAAGTCTTCAGTATGGGCAAGAACCGCGCTGTTGCTGGCTGTATGGTAACGGAAGGCACGATCAATCGCAACCGCAAGGCACGCTTACTGCGCAACGGCGAAGTCATTCACGAAAGCAAGATTGATACACTTAAACGCTTCAAGGACGACGTTAAAGAAGTCCGCGCTGGCTTCGAATGTGGTATTAATGTGGATGGTTACGACGATTACGAAGAAGGCGACGTCATCGAATGCTTCGAGGTCGTGGAGATCCGCCCAACTCTGCGATAGTTAGTTTTATTCGGCGGCGTGCGAATTCGCGCGTCGCCGTTTTTTTTGAATAGGTCCCATCCCTTTAAATTATGTCAAAACGTATTTCTCGTGTTAACGAGCTCCTCCAGCGTGAAATTGGAGAGCAATTGCGCCGCTACTATGGTGGTGCAGAATCCGTAAAAATTACGATCAGCGATGTCGATACATCGCCTGATCTGCGCCAGTGTAAAATCTTCTATGCCGTGATGGGCGAAGAAAAGGAAATTAAGCTGGCTCAAGCATTCTTCAAGCGTATTGGCAAAGAGCTACGCCAACGCGTGATGGCACGTGTGACGCTCAAATATTTCCCCCGTTTCGATTATATGTATGATCCGTCGATGGAGCGGGGAGCAGGCATCTTGGACCTATTAGATCAACTAGATAACGAAAATGAAAAAAGCTGAATTCTATCCGAACGAGAGTCCGTTATTTGCGGCGAGCGTTGAACAACTTAAAGGCAAGAAGGTTGCGGTGTGTGGTCATTTGCGTCCCGACGGTGATTGCATTGGCTCGATCGTTGCCGTGGTTCGTGTCTTAAAAAGCTTAGGCATCGACGCAGTCGGCCTCAATCGCGATGAAGTGCCTACGACACTACAGGCATTTGTCGGTGATACGCCCTTAATGCTCGCAGCAGATTTTCAGTTCGACGGTCATGTCGCAGTCACGGTAGACTGCGCCGACAAAAAGCGTATCGGCGAGCGCTTGATCGAGCTGTTCCCTGAAGTGGCGTTGAATGTGGATCACCACATTTCAAACAAGGCGTATGCACAGGAGAATCTAATCATTGCCACGGCATGTGCGACTGCGGAGATCCTTGCTGGCTTTTACATGGATCTGGGTTACGAGATCGATGCAGTGACCGCACAGGCCTTGTATGTAGGGATTGCGACTGATACAGGACAATTCCGTTTTCCTTCGACTACGCCCGAAACATTCGAAATCGCACGCCGACTCTGCGAATATGGTGCGCAGCCATCGGTCGCAGCGCACGAACTCTACGAGTGCGAGACTTTCGAGAAGATCAAACTGCTGCAGAACTTCTTGAACTCACTCAGCATGGAATTTGATAACCGTGTCTGCGTGGGTTTGATCGAGAATGGCGTCTACGCAGAAACTGGCGCGACCATCGACGATTCCGAAGGTTTGGTTGATTATGCACGATCAATTGTTGGCGTCGATATTGGTGTCTTAATTGAGGATCGCGATGGGGCATTAAAGGGCAGCTTGCGAGCGAAGAACCCATTCTATCGAGTCGATCAAGTCGCAAAACTTTTCAATGGCGGCGGTCACGCCTGTGCCGCGGGGTTGAATGTCGAAAACAGTTCGATCAAAGAATTCTATCCACAATTGATGGAAGCACTAGGCAAGCATCTCGAAGCCCTCGGACAAGCAGGGTGATTCCCGTCTTACTGATAGTCTTATTCCTAATCTCCAGTTCTGGAATGTGGGTGAGCTTAGGTTTTAAATAGGAGTAATTTTTTTATTATGTCTCAACAAACGAATGATGATCCAATTGGCGTATTACTCGTCGATAAGCCGCAGGGCATGACTTCCCACGATATCGTTGCGCGTATGCGCCGTGTTTTTCGTATCAAAAAGATTGGGCATGCAGGCACACTCGATCCAATGGCGACTGGTCTGTTGCTGATTCTCGTTGGGAAGGCGACTAAGGTCTCTCAGTTTTTAATGAGCATGGATAAGGAGTACACCGGTACCGTGAAGCTCGGCGAAGCCACGGATTCGCAGGATGCCGATGGCGAGATTGTTGAGACGAAGCCTGTGCCTGTGCTGACACAAGCGGATGTTGAAAAAGTAATGGCGACCTTTATGGGCGATCAATACCAGACGCCGCCAATGTTTTCCGCGAAGAAAGTCAATGGGCAGAAGCTCTACAAGCTAGCACGCCAAGGTAAGACAATTGAACGTGAAGCGCGCGTGATTCATGTCAGTCGCTATGATATTCTGAATTTCAATCTTCCTGAAGTGTCCGTGATTGTCGGTAGTAGTAAGGGCACCTACATCCGTACACTCGCGCATGATCTGGGTGAGCGTCTCGGTTGTGGTGGTCACTTATCTGCCCTGCGTCGCACGCAAGTTGGAAAGTTTCGTATCGAAGATGCGAATACATTGGAAGAAATCGAAAATATGGCTCCTTCGGAATTGCGTACTAAGTTGGTTCCTGTGAATCAAGCAGTGCCAAGTGTCGCGATGTAGAGAAGAGTGTGGTCGACCCGCCCAAATTGGTGTAAATGAGGGCTATTCGCCCTCTCCCCTTTGCCGATATTTGAGCGCTTGCGCTGTGAGGCCATTTTCTTAATTTTCCTATGATGCAATTTCCCGCTCACGTCGAACGCTTTGAGGAACTGGCTGGCCTAGTCGGTGAGTTACACTTAGCTATTGGTGTATTTGATGGGGTGCATCTCGGCCATAAGGCGGTGATTGAATCGGCGGTTTTTTCGGCGCAGCGATCGGGAGGGGTGAGTGGGGTGCTGACATTTGATCCACACCCTAGTCGATTGTTTCGTCCAGATGCGCCGACGCTGTTAATGATGCCGATCGAGTTAAAGATCTCGATGCTACATACTGTTGGCGTGGATGTTGTGATCCAGAAGCACTTTGATCGTGCGTTCGCATCCATTTCCGCGGAGGACTTTTTAAGAGATTTGAAAGCGACTTTGCCCGCGTTGAAATCAATCTACGTCGGCGAGAATTTTCGATTCGGTAAGAAGCGTTCTGGTAGTATCTCAACTTTGATCGAGTCTGGCAATGAGCTTGGGCTTGGCGTGTTTAGCGTGCAACGCATTAAACACAATGGAGAACCCATTAGTAGCACGCGTATTCGGCAGGATCTTGTGTCTGGGCAGATCAGATCTGTGAATGATTTGTTCGGCTACAATTATTGTTCAAATGGGCAAGTCGTAGGTGGCGCTAAATTGGGGCGTCAGATTGGTTTCCCGACTTTGAATCTGCCATGGGATCCTGAGTGTCGGCCGTGCTTTGGTGTTTACCATGTGCGCTTTCGGGGAGCGGCAGATCAGCCATGGGCATTTGCAGTGGCGAATTATGGCGTCAAGCCGACAGTGGCTGAGGCAGAGCAATTGCCGGCGTTGGAGGTGCATGCGCTGGAGGATACCAAGTTGGATTGTGGTGACTCGATCGAGGTCGAGTGGCTCCGCTTTATTCGGTCCGAACAGAAATTTGCATCCGTAGATGCGTTAAAGTTGCAGATTGCTAGAGATTGCGAAATCGCGCGTGGATTGACGCTTGCCTCGGCTTGATCCCAAGAGGTGAGGGTCGAAGTCGGGGTCGGCTAGAGTGAACTTTGGGTTGAATTGTCAGAGTCGCGGATTAGCGAAGGTGTTTCTAGGGTGATTACTGTTGAAGAAGCGAATGTAGGCTCGCAAACTGATCAGCAGTCGGGTCATTGTTCGGAATGCCTGATCGTATCATTGAATTTACTGTGCCTAAAGGTGTTAAGTCCGGACGTGCGGATAAGATTTTCTCCGCAGAGTTTGACGACATTAGTCGTGTTCGATTTCAGAAGGCTTTTGAGGCGGAGCTAGTGACTTTTGATGGCGCGATTATTGATAAACGCTTCAAGGTAAATCGACCTGGCGTGTTGCGCGCAGTACTTGAAGAAGTAGTTTTGGGCGAAGGGCCGAAGCCGATCGATATTCCACTCAGTATTATTTACGAAGATGAATCGATCGTGGTGGTTAACAAGCCTTCGGGCATGGTCACCCATCCTGGCACTGGCACGGGTGAAGATACTTTGGTACATGCGTTATTGCACCATACCAATGGTAACTTGAGTAGTATCGGCGCGCCAGATCGGCCAGGTATCGTGCATCGATTAGACAAGGAGACGACTGGCTTGATCGTGGCAGCGAAGACTGATCGAGCGCATCATAGGTTAGTCGCATCTTTTAGCGCGCGTGAAACGTATAAACGCTACACGGCGCTGGTGCTTGGGACGCCGCGTAAAACGGCTGGTACCTGCGATGGCCCGATTGGGCGACATAGCGTGGTGCGCACGCGTATGGCGATTATGGCTATGGGTAAAGAGGCCAAGACTGATTGGTCAGTCGAGCATAGTTTTGGCGGCCAGGTTGCGCTAGTTAGTTGTGTGATCCACACTGGACGCACGCACCAGATCCGCGTGCACATGAGTGGCATGAATCATCCACTGTTGGGCGATACGACTTATGGCTATAAGCCGAGTCGTTTAAGAGGGATCGATGTGCCACGTATCATGCTTCACTCGACTGAGTTGCATGTACAACATCCCGAGCGAGACGAGGAAATGGAATTTGTTGCTCCGCTGCCGGCAGATTTTAAGACAATGATGGATCGACTGACTGTATAGCGGTGTGTGTGTCTGCTGTCGTTGCTAGCAACGACCAAAGGAGTGTGGGCGACTCGTTCATGTTAAGGCCGTTGAGCAACGACGCCACAAATCAGATTTTGTGAATGCTGGGTTGTCTGTTGGGGCAGATTGGTTCTGTCTGGCAGCATGTTAATGCGGGTTATCGTGGGTTATTTATTTGGTGTCGGATTGGTAGCGTCGCTATCGGCTGAGCAAGCAACTATGTTGGCATCTGAGCTGACCACGCGTTATGCACCGTACGCGAACTGGCAGTCGATAGTGGATGTAGATGCGCTGACACAACGGTCGGAGTCGCGCTATTGGCGTACGGCAGAGGAGATTGCGTTGCAGCGTGGCGATGGTGATTTGCCTTTAGCTGGATTGCATATCGCGTTGGATCCTGGGCACATCGGCGGGCAATGGGCCGCCGCTGAAGGTCGACAGTTCCGAATCGCCGAAGATGATTTCTATGTGCGCGAGGGGGAGTTGGTTCTCGCAGTGGCGCAGCTTGCTCGAGCGAAATTGATGGCGCTTGGCGCCAAGGTCACACTGCTGCGGGAAGAGGCGGCGCGGGTTAATCCAAACAACCCATTGGATTATTTGGAATTGGCTGCAGAGCAGATCTCATTGCCGAATGAGTCCTCGCTATCTGCCCTCTGGGTGTATGGCCGTGCGATCCGAGCGCGGGCGGTTCATTTATCAATTGTAAAGGGAGACTTGATGGAACGAGCCCGATCAGTGAATCAAGAGGTTCAGCCGGATGCGCTGATTTCCTTGCATATTAATGCGGCGGCTTGGCCCACTGAAAATGTAAGTGAGGCAAGCGAGAGCGGCAATGCGATGCTTCGACTGGTAAATGCAAATAATCTACACGTGCTAATTTTTGGCTGTTTGAGTAATGAGGAACTGCAGGCCGAGAACCAGCTGGAGCAATTGGCTGTAAAGCTGACGAATGGCAGTGGTCCTGCAGAGCTGTTGCTAGGCGGCGCGTTGGCGACCGCATTGGCCGAGGCGACCGAGCTACCAGCAGCTAGGTATCGGAGGAATAACGCGATTTTATTGAGTTCGCAGCAGCCCTATTTATTTGCACGCAATCTATTATTACTACGCATGGCGGAGTGTCCAACGGTGCTGTTGGAGCCTTATATATCGAATAGTGTCGGCGCGTATGGTCGGCTACAGTCGGCGTTGGCGAATCGAGCCGCGGGCCGAGTACTCGCCGAAGATGATATTCTACTGCAGTATGCAGAGGCAGTAGTCGCCGGCGTGCGGGCGTGCTATGGCCAAGAATAGTGCGATACACAAAGTTCTACTCCATTGAATCTTTACGTTGGTTACTTTAAACCGACTGCGATGCATGCGATTCAATTTATTTAATGAAATGGATAGACAATGGGTAAGTGTAGCTGGTGCCTTTGCTCGCTTTAATCGCGGCTATGATGGTGCAAACGATGTTTAGAATCATCAAGGCGGGGATCATAAATAGGCCGATGATGAAAAAGATTAAGATTCCGGCGATCATCATGTAGATCGTCATCGAGATCTGGAAGTTGAGTGACTCCTTGCCGCAGAGATCGACGAATGGGTCCTCATCGCGCTTGATGAGCCAGACGATGAGAGGGCCAAGAATATTGCCGAGCGGCACGCCGATTAGTAGGGTTAAGCTTAATAAGTGACACAGCATGCCGACGGTGTGGTCGGCCTTGACCTCAGTCGCTGGCAGGACTGGTGGTTGCTGGGTTTCGGCTTCGATTGAAGGCTCGGTCGGTTCGGCTGCGTCTTTTCCCATTTGATCGCTAAGCCTAGTGGCTCGAATAACTCGGGCAACTGCGAAATCCGGATGGTCGGAGTGGGGGGCAGCACCTTATTTTGAAAGGCGGGAGGGCGACTCGCCCTCGTTGCGAGATGTGCGGCGGGCGGGTCGCCCACCCGCCTTACTTTTGTTCCGCACGCAGGAACACGATCGTGTTGCCTTCCGAAGCCTCAGCGTCGAATTGATAGCCGTGGGAATTAAACGCCTTCAAGCCTGCGACGGACTTCACTTTGTTCCGGACGATGTAGTCAGCCATCATGCCGCGGGCTTTTTTCGCATAAAACGAAATGATTTTGAAGGTGCCGTTCTTTGCATCCTTAAAGACGGGAGTGATGAGCTGTCCATTGAGCTCCTTGAGCTTAACAGACGAGAAGTATTCATTCGAGGCGAGGTTGACGACCAGGTCGGAAGCAGAGGCCTCAAGATCTTTGTTCAGGAGTTCGGTGATGGTCGACCCCCAGAATTGGTAGAGATTGTCGCCACGGGTATTTTCGAACTTCGTACCCATCTCTAGGCGATAGGGCTGCATGCGGTCCAGCGGGCGTAGCACGCCGTAGAGTCCAGATAGAATACGGATTTGTTGTTGCGCAGCAGCGAAATCGTCGGTCGACCACTCGGCAAGTGCCATGCCTTGATAGACGTCGCCCGTAAATGCCAGAATCGCTTGGCGGCTATTTGCTGAGGTGAAGCTTGGCTGGTAGTTTTGGTAGCGTGCATGGTTCAGCTCTGCGAGTTTGGGGCTAATGTGCATCAGCGTGCCGACCGCTTCAGGGCTGAGGGTCTTCAGCTGGTTAATCAATTCAGCAGAATGCGCAGCCAGACGTGGTTGCGTCGCTTTGTTAGTGAGTAGCGGGGCTTGATAGTCGAGAGACTTTGCGGGGGATAGAAGAATCAACATGCTTTCAAACAACAATCTTGAACTGTTTCGAGTGCAAGAGGGAAGCGACGAAAAGTGGCCGGCAAATACAAAAGGCGGGGTGACGGATTTGAGACATCACGCTTGCCAGCGCGCGTGAACCGTCTTTGCTTCTTCGGCATGGCCAACTTATCGCAGCCCAGATTTCTTGATTACACTAGCGCACGCACAATCGCGGACGACTTCGGCACGCCCGTGTATGTGTATGACATGGCAACTTTGAAAGCGAATGCCGCCGCGGTACTGGCATTTCCGAATGCCTTTGGCTTGACCGCGCGCTATGCGATGAAGGCATCGCCGAATGCCGCGATACTTAAAATTTTCAATCAGGCGGGTCTACAGATTGACGCTAGCTCGGGGCATGAGGTGCGTCGTGCCATTGCCGCTGGCGTGCCAGCAGCGAATATCAGTCTGAGTACCCAGGAGTTGCCGACTGATTTTGCAGAACTTTACGAGCTGGGAGTTGAGATCAATGCCTGCTCCTTGAATCAGTTGGAGCGTTTTGGCCAAGCCTGCCCTGGGAAGACGATCGGTCTGCGCTTTAATCCTGGTTCTGGCTCAGGTGGCAACAACCGCACCAATGTCGGTGGCCCTGCTTCGAGCTTCGGCATCTGGCATGAATGGATTGATCAGGTGCAGGCTATTGTGCTTCAATATGGCTTGCAGGTGATTCGTATTCATACGCACATCGGTTCGGGCAGTGATCCCGCGGTGTGGCAAAAGATTTCTGGCATGAGTCTGGATCTGGTGCGCCAGTTCCCTGACGTGGTGGCGCTCAATCTTGGTGGCGGCTACAAGGTCGCGCGCATGGAGAGCGAAGTCGGCACAGATCTGCAGGAGTGCGGGGCGCCTGTGGCGGAAATGTTCCGCGAATTTGCCCAGGCCACGGGTCGCGAGATTCGTTTGGAAATTGAGCCAGGCACATATTTGTTGGCAAACACCTGTGCGGTGTTGTCTACCGTGCAGGACGTAGTCAGCACCGGTGCGGATGGCTATGATTTTTTAAAACTCGATACCGGTATGACAGAGATTCTACGTCCGTCGATTTATGGTGCACAGCATCCGATCTACATCCTCCAGCCCGAGGTCGCAGGCGAAACGCGCGCTTATGTGATCGCTGGGCATTGTTGCGAATCAGGCGATATTCTGACGCCTGCACCCGGAGATCCTGAATTATTGGCGACACGTGCATTGCCGCTGTGTCAGATCGGCGATTTGTGTGTGATTGATGGCGCGGGTGCGTATTGTGCGGCGATGTCGACCAAGCACTATAACTCGTATCCCGAAGCAGCTGAAATTATGCTTGATGCGGCAAAGGTGCCACATGTGATCCGCCGCCGTCAGAAGCTTGAAGACATTTGGGCCAATGAAGTGACGTTGGACTAAGATACGGTCGGAGCCTGTGCAGCGTGTCGGTAGGCTGCCGCGACACCATTCAGAGTTCAGCACGGCGCTCTGCCGCAGTCGTTCAGAATGTTAGTATGTATCTTTTCTGTATCCCTTCTTGCATTGCAAGGCGGGGCTAGGTTATAGATTCGTGCAGTTTTATTAATTACCTCTACCCCTCAAATTATGAAAATTGATCATCCTCGAGTCCACCGGCAGGCGTGCCTCAAAATTGTTTTAGGTCTGTTGTCCGTATGGTTCACTGTAAGCTTCGGCTGCGGAATCATTTTTCGTGAATGGCTAGATGCCAATGCGCCACAAGTCGGCAACGCACCGTTCGGGTTCTGGATGGCGCAGCAAGGCGCGATCATCTGTTTCGTCTTATTGTTGTTGGTGTATGCGTTCTTGATGAACCGTCTCGACGCCAAGCACGGCTATACTGAACACAAATAACGCGGATACATATAATGACGCAAGATCACCTAAATTTCATTTTTATCGGTATCTCTTTTGCCATTTACATTGGCATCGCGGTTAAATCGCGGGCCGGTTCGACCAAGGAATATTATACGGCCGGCGGTGGCGTGTCACCACTCGCCAATGGTATGGCCACTGCGGCGGACTGGATGTCGGCTGCGACGTTCATCTCGATGGCAGGCACGGTCGCTCTGAGCGGCTATGATGCGTCGCGCTTCTTGATGGGTTGGACCGGTGGCTTCGTCTTGTTGACTATTCTAATGGTTCCTTACCTACGTAAATTTGGCAAGGCGACCGTGCCTGATTTTATCGGTGACCGTTATTATTCAAAGCTGGCGCGCGGCGTGGCGGTGATTTGCGCGATCTTTATTTGCATGACTTACATCATGGGCCAAATGCGTGGCGTGGGTGTGGTGTTTTCGCAGCTATTCGGGATTGGGATTCCAGCCGGTGTACTGGCTGGCGCGTCGATCGTGTTTTTCTACGCGGGTCTAGGCGGTATGAAGGGCATTACCTATACGCAGGTCGCTCAATACTGTGTGATGGCTTTTGCCTATACGATTCCTGCGATCTTTATTGCGATGGCGTTGACGGGGAATGTAATTCCGCAGCTTGGATTGATCGGTAACTATACTGCCGATGCTGAGGTCATTCCGTTTTTTGAGAAGCTCAATAATATCAATCTCGAACTTGGCTTTCAGGAATTCACCGCCGGTAAGCTCTCGAAGATAAACATGTTTTGCATCACTGCGGCACTGATGTGTGGCACGGCGGGTTTGCCGCACGTGATCGTACGCTTCTTCACGGTTAAGAATGTCGGCGCCGTGCGTAAGTCGGCTTGTTGGACGCTGCTGTTTATTGCAGTGATTTATCTCACGGCACCCGCAATTGGTGCGTTCTCGCGCGTCAACCTGATCAACAACCTGCACCAGACCAGCTATACTGAAGCGCCGGCATGGTTTAAAGATTTCGAGGCAACTGGTCAGATGGCATGGGTCGATAAGAACAACGACGGTGTAATCCAATATTTTGGGCCGGCAAAATCCGAGGTCGGCTCGAACAGTGTTTTTCAAGGTAAGGCGCCGGCGTATCCGGTCTATGACGCGCCAGAGGAGCAGCGTATCGGTTCGCTCGGTCAACGCCTGCTGGCTAATAAAGGTGATAACTCCAACCCGAACGAGTTGTGGTTTGGTAATGATATTATGGTGATGGCGAACCCGCACATGGCAGGGTTGCCGATGTGGGTGATTTCGTTGCTAATGGCAGGCTGTATAGCCGCGGCACTCTCGACCGCGGCAGGCTTGCTGCTAGTGCTTTCGACTTCGATCTCACACGATTTGATGAAGAAGATTATCAAGCCAGATCTGAGTGATCGGGAAGAAGTACGCTACGCGCGGTTCGC
>Ga0066605_10001144_pt1 | contig 17660 bp, 16 predicted proteins | sample SaaInlLV_DNA_10m_FD_60385 | JGI IMG/M metagenome (GOLD analysis project Ga0066605, IMG submission 60385) | Marine microbial communities from expanding oxygen minimum zones in the Saanich Inlet - SI075_LV_DNA_10m | ecosystem: Environmental > Aquatic > Marine > Unclassified | place: British... | reverse complement strand
CCAAGCGGATGATCTCTAGGCTCGTTTTAAAGGACCTGAATGGGGAGTGTTTTGTCATTTGCGGATTCTACAAATACACCCGGCTCGCTTCAACCGAGTTTAATCTGACAGTACCGGGCCAAGACATGGAAGCGGCAATAGAATCAGAAACGTTCAGCCCTGAGGACGAGCGCGTCACTTACCGAAACGACGCCGATATGACGCTCAACCACCGCAAAAGCCGACTCTAGAAGCTCGTCCAATCGCTCTGGCTTGATTAGACAAATGACCATCACCATTCCAGCGCGGCCAACCTGACCTTCCCGCGTCCATGGCCCGGACCGACCTGATCCACCGCGAACGGGCACGACCGTATAGCCCGTCACACCTGCATTATTTAGCGCATCGGTCAGGCGACCTTCGAGTGGTTTTTCAATCACAATTTCGACGCGCTTCGCGAGGTTCATCTGCATGTCAGCCTCCGGTTAGATGGGTGGCTAAAGCCACATAAAGGGGGATACCTAGCGTGAGATTGAACGGGAACGTCACACCCAGCGATAGGGTTAAATAAATTGCTGGGTTTGCTTCTGGCAGCGCCACCCGCATAGCAGCAGGTACGGCTATATAGGAAGCGGAGGCGGCAAGCACCATCAGCAGAATGACGCCACCCGTTGACAACCCGATCATCATACCCAAGAGAAGACCGATGGCTGATCCTGCCAGCGGCATGACCATGCCAAATGCCACAGCACCGACCTCCAAAACTCCCTTTGACTGTCGTAATCCGCGTCCCGCGATCAGTCCCATGTCCAACAAGAATAGGCATAAGACACCTTTAAAAGGGGAGACGATAAACGGGGAAATTTCGGCCAATCCTTTTTCACCGGTAAGAATGCCAATTGCAAAACTGCCAACAAGCAACACTATAGAGCCGTTGAGAATGATCTCTCGCATTAATCCCGGCTCCATCCGCCCGTCTGAACCATTACGAGACACCAACCAAAGGGCCGACAGGATCGCCGGCGCCTCCATCGCTGCGGCGACTGCAACCATATAACCTTCTGCTGCAATCGCCCGTCCTTCAAGAACCGAGGTTGCTGCCACAAATGTTACGATACTGATCGAGCCGTAGTGCGCAGCAACAGCCGCAGCATCTAGCCGAGTGAACGTCGTGAATACTTTTAATAAAGCAAAGGCCAACAAGGGGAGACCGAAGGACAAAAGAACTCCTGCCCAAACCGACATCAGCAGGGCCGCATCTACGCCGTGATCCGCGACCGATGCCCCTCCCTTAAAGCCAATGGCAAACAGCAAATAAATCGACATGCCTTTTGCGACAGCTTCGGGGATGGACAGGTCAGAGCGCGCCATTGCTGCAAAAAGGCCAAGTGCGAATGACAAGATGATTGGCGAAAAAAGGTTCGCACTGGCAAGCGTTAGAATTTCTGACATTGGGAAGCTCCAATTTTTTCTATTTTTATTGCAAGCACTGGGCTTTTCCAAGGGGCCGATTTACCGAAAGGATGCTAAAGACCGCAACATTACTGGAACTGAAATTGGGGGCTAGACACTTGTGTCTGCTTCCGGCGCTGCCTTTATGGGTGCGGCACGGTTCAGCTTGAAATTGAGGCGTGCGTAGAGGTGCGTTGCAACAGCCTCTTCTTCGGGCTCAAGGTCGTGCGCCGGTATGTTGGAAAACGATTCGTCAAAACTACCAACACCTGTGCGAGCGGCTGATGTTATGACTACATTCGTCATGGAGTATCCTTTCCGGGTAAATGTTGGTTCAAGTGAGATGGCGGTTTGTGGCACTGGCCAATGCCGCAATATTGAAAAGCCCGCGCGCCGATGTGGAGGGCGTTACAATATGTGCGGCCCCTTTCAACCCCAGCAAAAACGGGCCAACCGTTTCGGCGTCTGCCAATGATTTCAAAGCGTTGATCGCCGCGTTTGCCGCATCAAGATTTGGAAATACCAACACGTTGGCATCATCAGTCAATCGCCCACACGGCAGCACGCGCTCGCGTTCAGCCTTGTCAAAGGCCAGATTTAATCGCATCTCGCCGTCAAACTCGAAGTCGACGTCAGCAGCTGCCAAAATGGCGGTCGCTTGACGCATCTTGATGGTCGTCTCCGTTGGATGCGCGCCAAAACTGGCGTGGCCAACAAGTGCGACCCGTGGCGTGACGCCAAACTGGCGCACTTGTTGGGCGGCCATACGGCAGATGCTGGCAACCTCAGCGGCGGTGGGATCGCTGTTGACATAACCATCAGCGACAAAGACCGTGCGGCTTTCCAAAAGGATCGGCACCAGCGTGGCAAACACGCTGTCAGTGCCGCTGGCACCAAAGACCTGTTCGAGGCGCGTAAGATGATCCGTGAAGGCACCAGATGTGCCACAAATGACTGCGTCCGCATGACCCTGCTGAACGTGCAAGGCGCTCGCTAGAGTATCGCTGGACCGTATCATTTTACGCGCAAGTTCCGGCGTCACGCCATCGCGCGCCCGCATCGAATGAAACGGCGCACCGTATTCCTCTGCAATCGCGGGATCAGTATGGTCAAACACTGCGACATCTTGTCCAGGCACAAAACTCAGTCCGAGCAGACTGACCTGCTTGGTGATAACATCCAGTCGTCCGGTCAGAATTGGCTTGGCGACCCCCTCTTTCAGAACATCATTGACCGCGCGCAAAACACGCGGCTCTTCCCCTTCGGCGAAAACGACACGGCGTGGAGTAACACGGGCCGTAGCAACGACTGGACGCATCAATGGTGCCGAGCGATTGACGAAGCGGGAAAGATCTACTCGATAGGCTTCGAGATCAGCAATCGGCTTGGTGGCAACGCCCGTGTCCATGGCGGCCTTGGCAACAGCAGGCGCAATGGACACCAACAGGCGGGAATCGAAGGGCTTGGGCAAGATGTATTCTGGCCCGAAAACCAGAGACTGACCGCCGTAAGCTTGCGCCACCTCATCAGAGGCACCTTCATGGGTCAGGCTTGCAATCGCTTCGACACAGGCCACTTTCATGGCTTCGTTTATCTCAGTCGCGCCAACATCCAGTGCGCCGCGAAAGATGAATGGAAAGCACAGCACGTTGTTGACTTGATTAGGGTAATCCGTGCGGCCGGTGGCAATGATCGCGTCAGACCGAACCGCCAGAACGTCTTCGGGCAAAATTTCCGGATCAGGGTTTGCGAGTGCCAGGATCAATGGGCTGGTGGCCATGCGTACCACCTGATCAGCCTTCAGAACGCCGGGACCTGAAAGCCCAAGGAAAATATCGGCGCCGTCAATCACATCGTCCAGAACACGCGCATCAGAAGGCTGTGCAAAGGCGGCTTTCTGAGCGTCTGCTTCACGCCCATCATAAACCAGCCCAGTGCGATCAATCAACCAGATGTTTTCGCGTTTGGCCCCCATGTCGATCAGCAGGTTCAGGCAGGCGATGCCAGCTGCCCCTCCTCCCGTCGAGACTATTTTGCAATCTTCCAGATTCTTGCCGACCAGACGCATGGCGTTGAATATGGCGGCACCGACCACAATGGCCGTGCCATGTTGGTCATCATGGAACACCGGAATGTCCATCTCTTTGCGCAACCGACCTTCTACCACAAAACAATCCGGTGCCTTGATGTCTTCCAGATTGATGCCGCCGAAAGTCGGCTCTAGCCGTCTGATGGTATCTGCCAGAAGGTCTGGATCGCTTTCGTCCACTTCGATGTCAAAACAATCAATATCAGCGAAAGTCTTGAAAAGGACCGCCTTGCCTTCCATCACAGGCTTGGAGGCCAATGCGCCGATATTGCCCAGTCCTAGAACTGCGGTGCCGTTTGAAATCACGGCCACCAGATTGCCGCGCGCTGTGTACTTCATGACATCGGATGGGTTGTTTGCAATGGCCATGCTGGCCTCAGCCACGCCCGGGCTGTAGGCCAACGCCAGATCCCGTTGGGAACTGAGCGGTTTCGTCGCGCGAATAGCAAGTTTCCCCGGACGATCCCTTTGATGATACTCAAGAGCATCTGAGAGCGGTATATCTGTGTCGTTGTCTTTCATCTCAGGTCTCCAAAGTTAGGTGGTGCGGCCCCCCAGAGGGTCGCCGCATTTGTGTTTAGTAGGCAACCGAGGGAAGCCAGGTGGCGAGAGATGGGAAGAGGATGACCAATGCCAGACCCGTAAGCTGCAGCAGGATGAAGGGAACAACACCTTTGTAGATATCCGTCAGCTTCACTTCCGGAGGGCACACACCTTTGAGGTAGAATAAAGAGAAACCGACTGGTGGTGTCAGGAAGCTGGTTTGCAATGTGACGGCCACCAGGATCACGAACCAGATCAATTCCGGATTATCCAGGCCTGCACCAGGAATGGACAGCGACATGGCCGCAATGATCGGTGCTACCAGCGGCAGGATAATCAGCGTAATTTCGATCCAGTCCAGAACAAAGCCCAGCAGAAACACCAGGAAGAGAATGAACAGGATCGTGCCCATTTCGCCAAAGCCTAGTCCCTTGATCATTGCCGTGATCAATTCGTCGCCGCCAAGTTCGCGCAGAACGAAAGCAAAGCAGGTTGCACCCAGAAAAATCGCAAAGATGTATGCGGTCGTTTTGAACGTGTTACGTGTGACCTGATACAGCTTCGCCCAGGTCAGTTTGCGATAGGCCAAGGCCATGACAGTGGCACCGGCGGCACCAACCCCCGAGGCCTCGGTTGGTGTGGCTATCCCGCCAAAAATTGATCCCAGAACTGCAAAGATCAGTGCGACAGGCGGAAGAACCGCTTTTCCCACTTCCAAGATTGCTTCCCAGTCAACCTTTTTGGCACCTGCGGGCAGAGGAGCAACCGTCGGGTTCAATGAAGCGACCACAACAATGTATAAGATGTACAGCCCGCCGATCAGCAGACCCGGCAAAAGGGCCGCCATGAACAGGTCGCCAACTGAAAGCGCCATCTGGTCGGCCATGATCACAAGCATGATCGAGGGCGGGATTAGAATTCCCAACGTCCCGGATGACGCAATGACACCCGCAGCCAGCGATTTCGAGTATTTCTGCTCCATCATGGCGGGCATTGACAGCAGACCAAGAAGAACGACCGAAGCCCCAACAATACCCGTCGAGGCAGCAAGGATAATACCGATGGCCGTGACCGTGATCGCCAAACCACCGCGCATCGTTCCGAACAGGCGCTGCATGGAGTTCATCAAACGCTGGGCAACACCGGATTCATCCAGCATCAAACCCATGAAAATGAACATCGGCAAAGCGACCAGAACCGAATTTGACATCGTCGAATAGACGCGATTCACAACCGTTCCCAGCGTCAGATAATCGAGCCCGGTAAAGGTGCTTTCCATCCCGGTCCACAGCAACATGTCATTGTCGCCCAAATAGGCGATACCAGCATAAAGAACGCCGACGCCAGCCAAAACCCAAGGCACCGGAAAACCGGTAAAGAGGAGCGCTACGAAGGTCATAAACATCATGACAACAAGCGTATCTTCCGGAGTGTGCACCAGCTGAACAAGGCCAAAGGTGACGGCTGCAAAGGCAAGCAGCATGACGGCGAGCGCCCTAAGCCCAGAGCGATCGGCGCGTTCGTCAGCGTTCGTCACCAGCATGTAAACGTCGTGGATCAATCGCGCGACTGCAGCTATGGCCAACAAGGTAAAACTGATTGGAATAACGGATTTCAAAATCCAGCGCGCAGGCAGGCCAATCGGGCTGTCAGAGCGTTCGTTGACCCGGAAGCTGTCATTAAAGTAGTCGATGCCCTGATCGATCATCAACCAGCAGAACGGCAGCAAAAGAACCACAATGCCAAGGATTTCGACAACGCGTCGTGCGCGATCGGAAAAATTAAGTCTCAGGATATCGACACGCACGTGGCTGTCTGTGCTCAGCGCGTAGGACACACCGATCATCGTGGTTAAAGCATAGAGATGCCACTGAAGTTCGTCGAGTTTGGGAAAGCTGATGCCGAAGGCATAACGCATCCCCACCTGAGAAATGATGGCAATTATGAGAAGAACGTTGACCCACATAACCACGGTACCGACTCCGGTGACCAATTGGTCCAACCGGGCGGAAATCCGTGGCAACTTGCGGTCGTCATTTTCAACTTCTTCCCAAAGCGGATCATATTGTTGATCGGCCCCGTCTTGCACAGCGGATTTGTTATGATGGTCATTCATTGCAGGTCTCCTCCCTTTGATCGACGAATGCCCGGGCCGGATAACCGGCCCGGAGCTCAAGCGTTTATTTACGCGGCAGAAATGCGTGATTTTTCCAAAGATCATAACCATCACGGAATTCCGCCAGGTCGGCATATACCTTGGCAAAAAACGGATCATTCGCTGCTTCTTCGTCAGCCACTTCGGTCCATGTGGTGCGGAACGTGTCCAACATTTCGTCGGACCAATCGACGATCGTCACGCCAAATTCATCGACGTTTCTTTTCATCGCTTCGAACTGGATAGCTTCGCCTTCGGCAAAGCTTTCGGTCATTTGAGCCCTGCAAGTTACTTCGATCTGCGCCTGAAGCATTGGGTTCAGGTCGTTCCACTCATCTTTGTTGATGATTAGTTCAAAGATCGTTGCCTGCTGATGCCAGCCGGGGAAGTAGTTAAACTTGGCCAACTTGTGGAAACCAAGACGCTGATCGATGGCGGGCATCGAAAACTCGGTTGCGTCAATCGCGCCCTGCTCAAGCGCGGGGAAGATGTCACCTCCGGGCAGCAGCGACGTGGCGACTCCCAGCTTTTGCATGACTTTACCGCCAAGCCCAAAGAAGCGCATTTTCAGACCGTCCAGCTGCTCAACCGAAAGGATCTCTTCGGCGAACCAGCCCGATGTCTCGGGAGCGATGATTGTACACGGGAAGACTTTGACGTTGTAGCCAGCCTGATCGTACATTTCCTGATACAGTTCGAGGCCGTTTCCGTAGTAGATCCACGCCATGTATTCGCCGGCCTCAGGGCCGAATGGAACAGCCGAAAAGAGAGGCGCTGCCGGGATTTTGCCAGCCCAATAACCGGCTGTCGCAAAACCAGAGTTGATTTTGCCTGAAGACACCCCGTCAAGGATCTCGAAGGCTGAAACCAAGGCACCGGGCTCATAGACTTTCATCTTGATGGCACCGCCAGAGATCGCCGCGAGATCTTCAGAAACGCGCACAATCGGTGTGCCTAGCCCGGGCAATTCAGTTGAGAATGCAACTGGTGTTTTGAGCAAGATCTTATCGGCTGCTATGGCCGGGCCCGCCGCAAGTAGTGCAGCTGTCAGGGTTGTTGCAATTGTATTTTTCATGTCGGGATCCTCCGTTGTGACATGCAGTCAGGCACAATTTTGCACCCAAACTTGAAAAGCAGAGAGAATTACTCTCCTGCCATATTGGCCTCTTCCGGCATTCTGAAGCCGGTTTGAGGAAGGTTTCTTTCGCCACTGAGCGCCGGGGGTTTTGGCCCGCCTGTTGCCCAATCGAGCAGTTCGACCGTGTGAACGACTGGCACACCAATGGCCGAGCCGATCTGCATCATGCAGCCGATATTGCCCGCCGAGATGACCTGCGGCTGAGTTGCCTCAAGCGTGGCAACTTTGAGGTCTTTCAGCTGCGCTGAAATTTCCGGCTGCATGAGATTATATGTCCCGGCGGAGCCGCAGCAGAGATGGCTGTCCTTGGGTTCCGCCACCTCAAATCCTGCGGCCTTCAGCAGCAATTTCGGATAGGTCTTGATCTGCTGGCCATGTTGCAGAGAACAGGCCGCATGATAGGCCACGCGCATTGGGTCTGCGTGTACCGCATCCGTCAGGCCAAGGTCGGTCATGACCTCGGACACATCTTTGGCAATGGCCGCAACGCGAGCGGCATCTTCAGCCAAAGCCGTTTCGCTGAACATATGACCGTAGTCCTTGATCGTGGTGCCGCATCCGCTGGTGTTAATGACAATCGCGTCCAGACCTTCGCCGTTCATTTCGCGTGCCCAAGCACGGACATTCTTGCCCGCTGTGGCGTGGCTTTCGTCGGTCTTGCCCATGTGATGGGTCAACGCCCCGCAACAGCCTTGACCCTCGGTGATCACGACATCACAGCCGTGCCGTGTCAAAAGACGGATGGTTGCATCATTGATATCGGTGTTGAGCGCCTTTTGAGCGCATCCAGTCATCAAGGCCACGCGTTTGCGCCGCGGACCGATTGCCGGAAACACCTGGGGATCATCATTGCGGCTGACCGGTGGAACAATCTTTGGTGCCATGTCCAGCATTGCCCTCAAGCGCGCGTCCGGCACCAGATTGCGGAAAGGCCGGGCGATCTTGGCTCCCAGCAGCGCCACCCGGAACCGCATTGGATAGGGTAGAATCCGAGCCAGCACCCATCGCAACAAGCGATCATCGAGGCGACGATCATAGTTCTGCTCGATGTATTCACGGGCATGATCAACCAGATGCATATAGTGAACGCCTGACGGGCATGTGCTCATGCAGGCCAGACAGGACAGGCATCGATCGATGTGCTTGACCGTTTTCTCGTCTGGCTTGCGGTTATTTTCCAGCATGTCCTTGATCAGGTAAATCCGACCGCGCGGGCTATCCAATTCATCGCCGAGCACCTGATATGTCGGACAAGTCGCGGTGCAAAACCCGCAGTGAACGCAGGTCCGCAGGACCTCGTTCGACCGTTTTGTAGCCGGGTCTTTTAGTTGCTCGGGTGTGAATGTCGTCTGCATTTTACTCTCCTGGGGACTACGCTGCCATCAAGCCGGGGTTGAGAATTCCCGACGGGTCAAATTGCTGTCGTAGCTCTTTGGAAATAGCTGTCAGACGATTGGCCTGCGGCTGAAAAACAGGCATGGATTGCCGCAATTCTTCGCTGCCGCGCACTAGTGTCGCATGACCGCCCAGCGACTTGAGCACGGATCGAATTGTTTCACCGTGACCCGGCGCATCAGACGGGACCGCGACCCATATCGTTCCGCCGCCTTGATCCAGCACGGCGCGGGCAGCAAGTTTGCGTTTCAGATGTGAGACGATCGCAGAAGCGTCCGTGGGCTTCACCGAAAGCTTCCAAACGGCATCATCGCTGCCGGAGAAAATGTGAAGATCACGTAAGCCAGTCCAAAGATCGTCGTGCACCGCGCCCTCCAGGATGGACATGGCGAGTTTTGGAAACAGAGCCTGCAGGCTGGAGATCCGATAAGCGACCTGAGCCTCAAGACCTTCGACCCTCAACATCGCAATGCCGTTCTGGTAGGCAGCGCCGTTGACTTCATAAGGCGTGCCAAGAGCTTTGCAGAACAGCCGAACTGCCTGCTCTTCGCCAATCCCGAAACCTGAAGCGACGCGGAACGCTCAGGCCTTGGCAGGACTTTGAGTGCAACCTCAGAGATGACACCAAGTGTTCCGAAAGAACCGCATATCAGCTTGGTCAAATCTAGCCCGGTGACGTTCTTCATCACGCGCCCACCGTTCTTGATCAGGCGGCCCTGGCCGTCGATGAACCGCACGCCCAACAAATGATCGCGACAGGCACCAGCAAGAAATCGGCGCGGACCCGAGACGTTGCAGGCCACGACGCCGCCCAAAGTTGGCTCGCCTTGAGTGCCCATCAAAGGCCTGTAGTCCATCGGCTCAAAGGCCAGCATCTGATTTTCAACAGCCAAAGCCTGTGTAATCTCGGACATGAGTGTTCCAGCGCGCGCAACCATGGTCATGGAACCCGGTTCGTATAACTCGATCCCGGTGTTGCCAGACACATCCAGCAGCGCAGCATTTTCCACCGTCTGGCCGATGCCCGTCCGGGTGCCTCCGGCTGCAATCCGAAGCGCTTTATTCTGTGCAGCTGCGTCACGCACAGCTTCTCTGATCGCCGACTCGGTGGTCGGCGTTGCAAACGCGGTCATTTTGGCGTCCTCCTCGGTGTTTCCTTTTTCGGAAACGTTATTATTGCATCAGTTGTCGCGTTGACGTCGGGCTTCACTTACCTCCAATGGAAAGACCTTCGCCGCATTCAGAAGCCAGTCAGGGTCAAACACATCCTTGACCTGCATCTGGCATTCGAGATCATCACTAGAGAATTGCTCCAACATCAGATCACGTTTTTCGATACCGACACCGTGCTCGCCAGTCAGGCAGCCCCCGACCTCGATACAAAGCCGTAAAATATCAGCGCCAAACGCCTCGGTGCGTTCCAGATCACCGGGTTTGTTGGCATCAAACAGGATCAGTGGGTGCATGTTGCCGTCGCCTGCGTGAAACACATTTGCGACTTGCAGACCGTGCTCCTTGGACAACTCTCCGATGCGTTTCAACGTGAACGGAAGCGCCGATATCGGCACCGTGCCATCCAGACACATGTAATCGTTGATTTGCCCCATTGCGCCAAAAGCAGACTTGCGGCCTTTCCAGATCAGCGCGCTTTCTTCGGCGCTTTCGCTGACTTTCAATTCGACCGGGTCGAGCGCCTCTGCGATCGCAACAATGCGGACCAGCTGATCTTCGATCTCTGCTTCGGAGCCTTCGACCTCAACGATCAGCAGCGCCTCGCACATCGGATATCCCGCCTTGGCGAATTTCTCGACAACTTCAATACAGGGCCGGTCCATGTATTCAATGGCAACGGGCAGCACGCCTGATTTGATGATGCGACCGACGCATTCACCCGCCACTTCGGCGCTATCAAAGCCGATCATTACCGGCCGCGCCCCTTCGGGCTTGGGCAAAATGGGCAGTGTCGCTTCAGTTACGATTGCCAATTGGCCTTCGGAGCCACAGATCAACCCCATCAGATCCAAACCGGGCGCATCCATTGCGGCACCGCCCAGTTCGACAATCTCACCGTCAGTCATGACCATCTTGACGCCCAGCAGGTTGTTCGTCGTCACGCCATATTTCAGGCAATGTGCGCCGCCGCTGTTCATCGCGATATTGCCCGCGATCGCGCACGCCAATTGCGAGGAAGGGTCCGGAGCGTAAAAGAACCCCTGATCCTCGACAATACCGGTGACAGACAGATTGGTTACGCCCGTCTGCACGCGGATGAAGCGGTTGTCGTAGTCCACCTCGACCACATCCTTTAGCCGAGCGGTGCCAAGGATGACACAATCCGCCGTTGGCAGTGACCCACCTGCAAGTGACGTACCTGCGCCGCGTGGCACAACCGGCACACCCATTTCGTGGCAGGCCCGCATGGCAGCAGCCACTTCTTCGGTGGTTGAGGGCAGGACAACAACCAGAGGTGGGCAGCGATAGGCCGTCAACGCGTCACATTCATACGCTTTGGTCTCGCGCTCGTCCCAAATCACGCTGTCGGCGGGCAGCACATGCGAAAGTGCTTCGACAATTTGGGGCTTGCGGTCCAACACACTCTGGTCGGGTTCAGGCATAACAATTGTAGACATTGAGCCTCTCCTATTCCTGTTGCTGCGTTTTGAGATGTGCCAAAACTGTCTGCGCATTTCCGGCCGGGTCCGACACAGGGTCAAAAACCTGTTTGATTGAGTTCCCAAAAGTCACAAGCGTCACTCGCCCATACAGCGTAAGACCAGCTGCAGTAAAAACAGGCAGCCCAAGCGTTCGATGAAACAACATGCCCGTGTCAGAAATCAGCGGAAAAGGAAGCCGCAAGCGGTCAACAGCTTCCCGTTGATAATCAGTGTCCTGGGCAGACACCCCGAACACAGCGGTTGCTCCAGCTGATTTCAAGTCCTCAAAGTGATCGCGAAATCCACAAGACTGCGGCGTACAGCCACGCGCGCCCGGAATTTCGTTCCACCCTTCGATGGGCATCGCGTTTGGCGGGCTTGTTCGTGGATAAAAATAGAAGACGCTCCAGCCCGCCAAGTCGGTGCAAAAAACATTCTGACCATTGGTCGCCGGCAAGATGAGAGGCGGCAAATCGCGCCCTGTGAGGTGCTCAACTGTTCGCAGTTGAGTATCTGTGTCGACTGCCATATTGTTTCCTCCCCTCTCGCGTAAAAATTAGGTCAAAGACTAACCTGTGTTGCCAAACCTTTTTCCTGTGCGACGCGCGCGGCAACGGTTGCCACTGCCAGATCCTGAAGACCGACCCCTGTACCATCAAACAGCGTAATTTCAGCGTCGCTGGTCCGGCCCGCATGCGTCCCGTTGATCACATCACCGATGGGTGTGATGTCCGACTCCGCGATCAGACCCGATGCAATTGCGTGCTGCGCCTCGCCGATGCTAATTGATTGTGCTATCTCGTCAGCAAATACCGTGGCGCGCGCGAACAAGGCCTTGTCCACTTCCATCTTGCCTTTGGTGTCGGTCCCCATACAGGCGATGTGCGTACCGGGCTTTGCCCAATCGGCCATCATCAGCGGCTCAAAGGCAGACGTGATGGTGATAATAACATCAGCCTGCGCGCCCAAGTTCTCCTGCGTGACCGCCTCGAATTCAAGACCCAGATCCTTGGCCACGGCACCGAGTTTGGGCAGCATGTCAGGATGCGGGTTCCAAGCGACGACTTTTTCAAAATCGCGCTGCTCAGCGGCGGCGCGCAACTGGAATGTGGACTGGTGCCCTGCCCCGATCATACCCAATACTTTGGCATCTTTGCGTGCCAGGTGCGCAATCGACACCGCCGACGAAGCTGCAGTTCGGACAGCGGTCAGATAATTCCCACCCACAAGCGCCTGAAGCCGCCCTGTGTCGGGCTCAAACAAAAAGATGGTAGATTGGTGGTTGGTCAGCCCCTTGGCCATGTTACCCGGCCAGAACCCACCTGACTTTACCCCGAGCGTTTTGCCCGCTTTGTCAAAGCCAGATTTGAACCCGTAGAGCGCGTCGGCATAACCGATTGCTTCGCGGATGACCGGGAAGTTGTAGGCGTCACCGCGCGCCATGGCACCGAAGACGGCCTCGACTGCGTCAAAGGCATCCTTGCGGCTGACGACCTGTGCGCAAACCTCTTCACTAACGATCAGCAGTCCTGGGGTTTCGGCCATTTTATTCGGGGTCATGAGGGCGGTTCCTTTTGAGAATTTCAGGTCGGGGATGCGCAAAATTGAGATAGGGCGCACCCCCTGTCGGCGGGAGAACAGACGTTAGTAAGCTTTGCCGCGTGCGGACACTGGCCAAAGTGTTTCCACCTTGCCGTTTCGCACGCCGACATACCAATCGTGCACATTGCAGGTCGGGTCACAGTGACCGGGCACCAGCTTAAGCTTATCGTTCACCTTCAGCACACCACCCGGATCGGCAACCACGCCATGCTCGTCCGAACATTTTACGTATTCCACATCCGTGCGGCCAAAGATCACCGGCAGACCAGAGTCCACGGATTGCGCTTTGAGACCCGCATCAACGATGGCCTTGTCGACTTTGGCGTGGCTCATCACCGAGGTTAAAAGGAACAGCGCATTTTCCCACTCGCCACGGTCGATGCGATTGCCGTCTTTGTCGAGGATGCGGCCGTAATCGGCATCCATGAAGGCATAAGACCCACATTGCAGTTCATTAAAGACGTTCGAGGCGCTCTCGAAATAATAGGACCCTGTGCCGCCGCCGCCAACGATATCGCACTCCAACCCGGCAGCTTTCAGCAGGTTGACGCTTTCTTGGACTTCATCGATGGCGGTCTGGGTTTTGCCTTTGCGATCCTCATACGAGTCCAGATGTTGCATGGCACCTTGATAGGCCTGAATGCCTGCAAATTTCAGACCCTCTGCGGCATCAATCGCCAATGCCAAATCCACAACGGGTTGGCCGAATTGCACGCCGCAACGGCCCGCGCCCACGTCAATCTCAACCAGACACTCAATCTGGGTGCCGTGTTTTTGCGCCGCCGCTGAAAGATTGGCAACATTGTCGATGTCATCCACGCAGCAGATTGCGCGCGCGCCGAGCTTTGGCAGACGCGCCAGACGGTCGATTTTTTCTGGCTGCGTCACTTGGTTAGAGACCAGCACATCCTTGATCCCACCACGCGCAAAAACTTCCGCTTCGCTAACTTTCTGACAGCACACTCCGCACGAGCCGCCAAGGCTTTCCTGCAACAAGGCCACATCAACAGATTTGTGCATTTTACCGTGTACTCGGTGGCGCATACCGTGAGATTTGGCGAAATCGCCCATCTTTTTGACATTGCGCTCCAGCGCATCAAGATCGAGCACCAGACAGGGCGTCTGGATATCAGCCTCATCCATGCCGATGAAGGCAGGGATATCATATCCGACTTCGAAGTCTTCGAGTTTAACTTGCGTATTCATGTTGTTATCTCCTCAACCCTTGATCCAAGGGAGTTTATCCATATCCACATTGCCGCCCGTCACGATGACGCCCACGCGCTTGCCAGCAAAGATGTCCGGGTTTTTCAAAATCACTGCCAGCGGCACAGCGCAGCTGGGCTCCATCACAATTTTCATGCGTTGCCATGTCAGCTTCATCGCATCGATAATTTCCTGCTCGCTTGCGGTCAGCACGTCCTCGACAAACTGGCTCACGAAATGCCAGGTGTTTTCCTTTAGCGGCACCTTGAGCCCGTCCGCGACCGTCACCGGCGCATCATCTGCAATGATATGACCGGCCTTGAACGACCGCGCTGCATCATCCGCTTGTTCGGGTTCGGCTGCATAGATTTTGATATGAGGGGCCAAATTCGACAATGTCAGGCAGGTGCCAGAGATCATGCCGCCGCCGCCGATCGGGGCCACGATAATATCCAGATCGGTGATTTCTTCAATCAACTCCAGCGAACAGGTGCCCTGCCCCGCGATCACGCGTGGATCGTTATAGGGGTGCACAAATTCAGCCCCGGTTTTGGCAGCAACCTCGGCAAAGACCGCTTCGCGTGACGTGGTCGATGGCTCGCATTCGGTGATAATGCCGCCGTAGCCCGTGACTGCGTCCTTTTTGGCCTGTGGTGCTGTGCGCGGCATCACCACATGACACGGGATGCCCCGACGCCCCGCGGCATAGGACAAAGACAGCGCGTGATTGCCCGACGAATGAGTTGCCACGCCGTTTTTGACCTGCTCGTCGGTCAGACCAAACACCGCGTTCGACGCACCGCGCACCTTGAAAGCGCCAGCCTTCTGGAAGTTTTCGCATTTGAAGAACATCGTCGCACCGGAAATGTTATCCAGAAAACTTGAGGTCAGGACCGGCGTGTTGTGGATGTAGGGTTTGATCCGGGCATGCGCCACGCGCACGTCGTCGATGCTCAGATCTAGGCTGGTTGAATTAATGTCTAGCATATCCCAGCCCCCTTATGCGGCAGACTTGATTTCAACAGATCGGCTGGCACGGAAATGTTCCTGCGCTGCAATGACGCCACTGCCCAGCTTGATTGGATAATCAAGATCGGCCATCGCCATTTCGATCGTGGCGAGCCCGGACAGAACCATCACATCTGTGAGGCTGCCCAAATGGCCAATGCGGAAGGCCTTGCCATTCATCTCGCCCAGACCGACACCAAAACTCACACCATAAGCGCCAAATGCCTGATCCGTCAGCGCGTTACTGTCAAAGCCGTCGGGCACACGGATCGCGCTGACCGTGTCGGAATACAGATCCGGCGACTGCGCCACCAGTTCCAGACCCCATGCATCTACCGCACGACGCACCCCTTCGGCCAAACGGAAGTGGCGCGCATAGACGTTGTCGAGGCCTTCTTCGAACAGCATCTTAAGGCTCTCTCGCATGCCGTAGATCAGCTGCAGCGGCGGGGTATAGGGAAATCCGCCTGAGGCATTGGCCTTCATCATGTCGCGGAAATCAAAGAAGGTGCGGTGCAGCCTCGCCGTCTCCATATGATCCAACGCCTTAGGGCTAACCCCAAGGATGGCCATACCAGTTGCCAACATAAAACCCTTCTGAGACCCAGCAATGGCGATATCGACGCCCCAGTCATCCATCCGGAAATCCATCGACCCCAGTGAGCTGACGCAATCGACAAACAGCATTGCTGGATGGCTCGCGGCATCCATAGCTTTGCGCACACTGGCGATGTCAGACTTTACACCAGTGGCCGTTTCATTGTGTGTGACCAGAACGGCCTTGATTTCCTGGCCTTTGTCGGCGCTCAGGGCGGCCTCGAACTTATCCGCTGGCGCGCCGTTGCCCCAAGGGCATTCGATGATCTGAACGTCCAGGTCATGCCGCTGGCACAAATCGATCCAGCGGTGGCTGAACATGCCGTAGCGGGCAACCAGAACCTTATCTCCAGGGCTGAGTGTGTTGCAGATTGCTGCCTCCCAACCACCGGTTCCACTTGACGGAAATGTGACGATCTTGCCTTGTGTTGTCCGGAACACCTTCTTGGTGTCCTCCAAGACAGGAGCGAAGGTCTCTACAAAGTCCGGCGCACGGTGGTCACGCGTCTGTACATTCATGGCTGTGCGCAGCCGGTCGGGGATATTCGTAGGGCCTGGGATAAAGACTGGGTTCTGGTCTGACATGGTGCATCCTCCTGATTCTTAAGATCAGCATAGACCTACTCAATCAGAATTCAATTTTATCGTAAAATACTTTTACGAAATGATTTTAAATGTAAGATATTGATTTAGCTTTATTTTAGCTTTACACAAAGCGATTACTAAATGTGCAGCACAAAATTCTCTACACTGGATACAAAAAAAGTTGTAGGAATTGAAAATGGAACAAACACCCACAACCCCGCAAAAACGAAAACGCGGCAGACCAAAGTCGCAGTTCAGCGATGGCCCTCCTGAAACCCTCCAATCCGTGGAACGGGCGCTCGCTATTCTAACGAAAGTTTCGCAGCTGGAACGCACCACGCTGTCGGATCTTTCGCTCTCTATGGGCATTCCGACAGCCACAGCTCACAAGGTTCTGAGGACTCTTCAAAAAAGTGACTACGTTGCCTTTGACGAAGATACGCAGGACTGGATGATCGGCATCGAAGCCTATCGTACAGGTGCCTCCTTTCTCAATCGAAGCGCCCTGACCGAAGTCGGGCGGAAGGTCATGCGCTCATTGGTGCAAACAACGGGTGAGACTGCGAACCTGGCGATACATGACAGACTCGAAGTCGTTTTCATTGGGCAGGTCGAGACGCCCAAACCAATTAGGGCCTTCTTTCCAACGGGGTCGCGCTCTGCACTTCACGCATCTGGGGCCGGAAAGGCAATCCTCTCAGCCATTCCGGACGACCGTGTACGACAGATACTTGAGGCATCGGGCATGGAGCGATTCACGAGCAAGACCATTATATCACCGACCCGTCTGTTCGAAGACCTGAAACGAGCCGGCGAATTGGGTTGGGCAGCGGACCGCGAAGAGCGATATGAAGGAATGTCTTGCATTGGTGGCGTTATCTTTGACGCGAATGAGCAGCCCATCGCTGCTGTATCGATTTCGGGCCCGAGCAGCCGATTTACAGAATCAAAAGTTGCAGTGTTAGGCAGTGCTGTTGCCAAGGCAGCGCGTGAAATCACCCTCCACATCGGAGGCCACGAACCCGGTACGTGGCGCGATAGGGTGAATTGATTTCTGCAAGCTTGGGACAATTGAGGCTGTCTGCTCGGCGGATTGCGCCCGTACAAGGCCCAGGACGCACGAAGTGGGGTAAAAGGAGATGTTGTCAGACAAACTTGAACACCCGTAAAAAGCACATCAAGTCAATGATCATGCGGCACAGAAATTGAACCACTCAATAAGAGCGGCACTGCGTTTTTGCTTATAAGTCTGTCTGC
>Ga0066605_10001141_pt1 | contig 17702 bp, 17 predicted proteins | sample SaaInlLV_DNA_10m_FD_60385 | JGI IMG/M metagenome (GOLD analysis project Ga0066605, IMG submission 60385) | Marine microbial communities from expanding oxygen minimum zones in the Saanich Inlet - SI075_LV_DNA_10m | ecosystem: Environmental > Aquatic > Marine > Unclassified | place: British... | reverse complement strand
ATTTTTATATATAAAAGATGTTTTATTAAAAAAAACTATTTTAGACTATGTTATTATAATTGATGACGACCAACTATTTACTAATGACTGGGTAGAAAAAATATGGAATAAAAGAAAACCCAAAACTTATTCTGGGTGGTATTGTAAAAAATGGATTAATAATTATAACTACTGGAATTCTTTTATATTACATAATGATAGTAAAACTAATAAAAAATTTAATATTAAAAGATGTCATTATGTTGGAACCGCCGGTTCCATTATAGATGTTAGTATTTTTAACGAAGATAGTTTATTATGGAAAATACCAACTGATTTACCAAAAGGAGTTTCTGTTTATAATATAGAGGATTTATGGTTATCATATAAATGTTTTCAATATAATTATAGTTTAGAAAGAAGTTTTTTACCAGAATTAAAAACATTTAGTATAAGAAATAGTTCTTCTGATAAGGTTAGCTTAACCAGAAAATTAAGAAAAGAAAAGCAATTGTTATTTTTATATTTATTAAAAAGAAATTGGTTTTTGTAAATACGATTAAAATATATTTTATAAATATTTATAATAATATTTATAGATGTCTTTTAAAATAATATCAAATCAAAAAGTTAAGATAACAAGAGAAAAAGATTATTATGTAGTTCAGTCATTGCAAGATAGATCAACTCCTGGTATATTATCTCTATTTGACTTAAAACCAAATACACGATATTTAATATCAATAGATGTTGAAAATAAAGGAGATGGTTTAGTTGGTATATGGGTTGGAACTATTTATACTAAAAAATGCCTTTATTTTGGTAATTTTTTAACATCCAATAAAAGAAATAAAATAACAAAAATATTTAATTCTCAACAATACCGTAAAATATTAGTTGGTGTTTTAATAAGAAATCCTACTTTAAAAAGTAAATATATTATTAGGAATATGATAATGGGTGAAATAGTTGTTAATAATAAACCAAATAATAAACCAATTAATAAACAAATTGATAATGAAGAAAATCTTTTAGATGAAATAAAAAATATAGTTTCTAAATTACAAAATAATAAACAAAAAAATATTTTAGATAAAGTACAAAAAATTAAGTATAATAAATATACGGGTGAAAATGTATTACTTAAAATTGAAGAAATTTAAATTTAAACTTAAACAGAACCTTGAAAAAATCCACCTCGGAAAGACATCTCAACTGGTTTATAGGATAATCTCTTATCAACTTTATAAACCTTTGGTTTAGGACATGGTATATCTCTATATTTATCTGGTTTTACAACAAAACTTGATTTTTTAAAGAAATTTATATAGTTATCTCTTTCTATACCAGCTTTTTGATAATTCATACAAACTATATTGAAGCCATAGTCAAATGGATCTTCAAATGGAATTTGTGTTAAATCATTACCAGGGTATAGTGTATTTGACGTATCATAAATATCACCTGGTATTACAATACCAAGGTGGGTTTTATTATATTCTACTAATTCTTTTGTATTACTAGTGATACCTTTAATTCCACCATAATCAATATGTTCTTTTGACATAACTATTATGTTTCCAGTTGTTTTATTATTTTTTCCAATAATACCATTATTTAATTCTTGTAATTTTGGATTATTTGGATAAATATTTGTTAATATTATAACTTTATTTAAAATATCTTTTATTGAAATATCTCCAATATTATTTTTAGCATAAGAATATTTTAAGTCAACTAATCTTCCTTTAAAATTATCTAATAAACTTTTTGCCATTTTTTCTAAAACATGTTGATTATCTTTAGCATCTTGTATATTTAGATAAAGTATTAATGGATAATTATTTCCAATCCATGATTTTTTTGAATATAATTGACATACCTTTTCAAAACTTAAAGGTTCATTATATTTTTTCATATATGTTTTATTCCTTACCAAAGGTTCAGCATTTGTATCAAATATATTTATAGAATTTGAAGACCAAACATCTATAAAATGAAATCTTGCACCTTTTTCTATAACTGTTTCAATAGATTTATATGAGCTTATATCATTAGTTTGTCCCGATGCTTGATATGGTCTAAATGATGATGCTATATAGAAATCTTTTAATCTTAAATCCATTATTTTTCCATTTTTATTTTCTTTTGTGTAGCAAGTATTCAAATACTCGGTTGGCATTTTTCCAAACATAGTAAAAAAACCAGGATTATTTTTAATATCATAATTTAAACTTAATGAATATTCCTCTCTATTTTTATAGTAAACAGTATTGATTAGTTTTGGTATTCTTTTTATATTATGAATAATAATACCAATACAAATCAAAAATATTAGTAATAAATAATGTGATACTATAAATTTTAACATTCTATTTTTACTTATAAACTATATAAGAAATATATATTAATATGTTATATTTTATTATTCTGTAATAATGCGTGTAACTAAAAGAGATGGAAAATTAGAAGAAGTATCATTTGATAAAGTATTAAGAAGGATTAAGATTTTATCAAATAATTTAAATAATGTTGACCCAACTGTTGTCGCTCAAAAAGTTTGTTCTCGTATATACGATAAAGTTACAACATCTGAACTTGATGAATTGGCTGCTAGAATATGTACTGTTATGAGTACTGATATTCCAGAATATGGAGAGTTGGCATCAAAAATAATTATTTCTAATAATCATAAAAATACACCAGATACTTTTTTTGGAGCAATTGAAAAATTAAATAGCATTAAAGTTTTAGACAGTAAGATATATCAGTTTATAAAAGAAAATAAAAATAAATTAAATAATGCTATAGTTCATGAAAGAGATTATAATTTTTCATGGTTTTCATTTAAGACTTTAGAAAGGGCTTATTTATTAAAAGTTAATAAGAAAAGAGTTGAAAGAATTCAGTATATGTTTATGAGAGTAAGTTGTGGAATTCATTATCCCGATATTGAAGAAGTTTTAAAATCATATGAGGGGATGTCTAATAAATATTTTACACACGCAACACCAACATTATTTAATTCTGGGACAATTCGTCCTCAGTTATTATCTTGTTTTTTAACGAAACCAGCAGATAGTATTCCAGGTATTTATAAGTGGATTTCTGATTTAGCAAAAATTTCAAAGGAAGCAGGTGGTATTGGAGGAACTGTTTCTTGTATTCGTGGAAAGGGTGCTTATATTCACGGTTCAAATAGTTATTCATCTGGTATTATTCCTATGTTAAAGGTTGTTAATGAAACTATGAAGTATGTTAACCAAGGTGGTCGTCGTGCTGGTTCAGCTGCTATTTATTTAGAACCTCATCATCCAGATATTATGGAATTTCTTGAGATTAGATTAAATCATGGAAATGAAGATGATAGGGCACGAGATTTATTTACAGCAATATGGGCGTCTGATTTATTTATGAAAAGAGTTAAAAATAATGAAGATTGGTCTTTATTTGATCCAAAAACTTGTCCTAACCTTGATAATGTATATGGAGATGAATATGAAAAGTTATATTTGGAATATGAAAAGAAGGGATTAGCAAAGAAGGTTTTAAAAGCACAAGAGGTATGGAAAGGTATTACAAGATCACAAATAGAAACTGGAACACCATATATATGTTTTAAAGATCATGTTAATCGTAAGAGTAATCAAATGAACTATGGGGTTATAAAAGCTTCAAATTTATGCGTTGCTCCAGAAACTCTAATACTCACGGATAAAGGTTATGAGATTATTAAAAATCTTGAAAACAAATATGTAAATGTTTGGAATGGAAAAGAATTTTCTAAATCTCTTGTAAAAAAAACTGGTGAAAATCAAAAATTAATTAATATTAAATTAAGTAACGGTGCAGAACTTAATTGTACTGAATATCATAAATTTTATATTTCTGAAAAATATCATCAGAAAAAACCCAGTATAATTGAAGCAAAGAACTTACAAAAAGGAATGAAATTATGGAAATGTGATTTTCCTGTTATTAAAAAAGGTATTCAAAATGAAAATGAAAAATTTAAATATCCTTATACACATGGTTTATTTTGTGCTGATGGAACATATGGAAATAATAATTTAAAAGAAAAGAAATGTAGTTATAAGGCAATAAAAGGAACTTCTTATTGTAAAAGACATAAAAATTATAGTACTGAAAATGATACTCAACATGACAAATGTCAAGCTATATCTTGTAAAAAAATGCCAAAAATAACATTATATGGAGAAAAAAAGAAATTAGTTAAATATTTAAAATTACGAAATAATATTACTAAAGAAGATAATAACGGAAACTTAAATTGTTATCTTAATTTAAACATACCTAATAAATTTGAAGTTCCAATAAATTGTAATTTATCTATAAAAATAAAATGGTTAGAAGGATATATGGATGGAGATGGATCTATCTCTATAAATGGGAAAAATGATTCTTTACAATGTTGCTCTATTAATAAAGATTTTTTAGAAAAAATAAGATTAATGTGTCAAACAATAGGAACAGATCCTAAAATTATTGATGGTTCAAAAGAAGGAATGAAAAAACTTCCAAATGGAAAAGGTGATTACAATTATTATAATTGTAAAAAAACTTATAGACTTATTTTTACATCTATTGATTTATATAAATTAATTCAGTTAGGGTTTTCACCAAAAAGATTAATATTAAGAGGTAATAAACCACAAAGAAATGCAAGACAATTTGTAAAAGTTTTAAGTATTGAAGATCAAAATAGAATTTCAGACACTTATTGTTTTGGAGAACCTATTAATAATTCTGGAATTTTTAATGGTATTTATACATCACAATGTGCAGAAATTTTGGAGTATCATGATGAGAATGAATACGCCTGCTGTTGCTTAAGTAGTATATGTCTTCCAAGATTTTTAGAAGAGAAGAATTTGAAGAATGATGAAGTAGAGATATATACAATAGATAATTGTAAGTTTTGTGTTTTAGCAAAAAAATTATTAGATAATAATAAAATTCATTACTCTGTTATTAAAGTAACAAAAAATAATAATCCAAATAAATTTAAGACATTTCCACAAATTGTTATTAATGGTAAATTAGTTGGTGGTTATTCTAACTTACGAGATTATTTAAGACCAACTTATAATTATAAAAAATTAGAAGAAATATCGGGGCAGATGGTAAGAAATCTTAATAAAGTAATTGATGTTAATTTATACCCAGTTCCAGAAACAAAATATAGTAATTTTAAACATAGACCATTAGGAATTGGAGTTCAAGGATTAGCAGATGTATTTTGTAGAATGAGATATCCTTTTGATTCAGAAGAAGCATTAGAATTAAATAACAAGATATTTGAAACAATATATTATGGTGCTATGAAAGCATCTGTTAAATTAGCAATAAAAAATGGTCCATATGAAACTTTTAAAGGTTCTCCATTATCAAAAGGATTATTTCAATTTAATCTTTGGGGAAAAGAAGATAGTAAAAGATATGATTGGGAAGAATTAAGACAAAGTGTTATGAAAAATGGTGTTAGAAACAGTTTATTGGTTGCTTGTATGCCAACAGCATCTACATCTCAAATAATGGGTAATAATGAAACAATTGAACCAATCACAAGTAATATGTATGTAAGAAGAACTTTAAGTGGTGAATTTATAGTTTCAAATAAATATATGATTGCTGATTTGCGACATCTTGGATTATGGGACAGTAAGTTAAAAGATAGAATAATTGCTAATAATGGGAGTATTCAAAATATTTCTGGAATTCCAGAATCAATTAAAAAATTATATAGAACATCATGGGAATTAAAACAAAAAGCTTTAATGGATTTATCTATTGGTAGAGGTCCTTTTGTTTGTCAAACACAATCTTTGAACTTATTTTTTGAAGAACCTACAACAAAAATATTAACATCTGCTATGTTTTATGCTTGGAAAAATGGTTTAAAAACTGGGGTATACTATGTTCGTTCAAGACCAAAGACACAAGCACAGCAATTTACAATTGATCCAAAATTATTAAACAATAAAAAATTACAAGAAAAGCAAAATGAGAATGATGAAAGTCAATTTATACAAACAGATGAAAAGATATGCTATTCTTGTTCTGGATAAAATTATAATAATAATTATATAAATAATTAATGTTTAGAAGAAAAATAATATTCGTAATATTGATTACTGTATTAATTTTTATATTTTTAAAAGTTTATCAATATAAAAATGAAGTTCAAGAAAGATTACTTATAGAAAATTTAGAAAATAAAAAAGACGTTGATGGAAAAAAATTACATTTAAAAAATAATACACCAACTAGCATTATGAAATATGTAGTTGAAACAGTAAAAGGAGCCATGAAAAATATACGCCCCGATAGAGATGGCCCAGTTGGTCCTCAAGGTCCAGAAGGGCCACCTGGAAAATCTGGAGGAACACACTTAGAAAAAGGAATGTTAAGGTCTATTAATTCACCTGGTTTATTTCTTGAAAGAGAAACAGTTGGACTATCTGTTAATAAACCTAATTATAAAGCAAGACAGCGATGGACTTATACAACTGATAATAAATTAAAAAGTAGTGTTAATCAACACGACTGTTTAAATTATAGTGATGATAAAAAGTTAGAAATAAAGAATTGTTTAAATTCTAGAAAATGGGATTATAGAGAAAAAAATTCATCTTTACAGACAAGAATTCATTTAGATGATGATTATTATTGTTTAACATTAACAGATAATCCAGAAAAAGGTAGTAGTAAAAGATATGGAGTTATATTAGATAAATGTACTAATAATAAAGGAAATAATACTGACCCTAAACAACAATGGTCTTTTTATTAAATATTTAATGGGTATGATGGATATTTTTCAAGAATACTAAATCCATTTTCTGCTTTATCAAAAATAGTTTTTTTATTATCATAGCATACTACAGTTTTTTCAAAAAATAATCCTTGAAAAGAATTTCCAGTATTAATTTCTATTTTTGTTTCTTTTTTATAATAAGAAAATTTTTTTTTAAATTTATTTTTAGATATTTTATTCCAATTAGAAGACATTTTTTATATACTTATTATTTAATAATATATCTTTTTTATATCATTTATATCTTATGTAATTTATATAGTATCATTAATGGTAAAAATTTTTTCATTAAATCATTCACATCTATATCATAATTAATATTTTCAATATCTTCATCTGTTAAATTCCAACTATTATTTAAACTAATATTATCTATACTGTTATTAATGTAATCTATATTTTTTGATAATAGTTTTATTTTTGCGTATAAGTTTAAATTTATTTTGGAATCTGTATTGGAATTAATATTATTTTTTAAGTTATTAAATGATAATATTAATTTTTTAAAATTATTTTCTAAAATATTAAAATTAGATTTTATATCCGGTGGAATACCATTTAATTCTTCTTTTTTTAATCTATTCATATATTTTTTTATAAATTTATTCTTTATGTAAATTTAGTATTTTTCCATTAAAATCTTTTTTATCTATATTTCTTAATATATGTTCTGTTATTGTGAATCGTAAAGAATTATTATTTATTTTCCATATATTATCATTATTTACTGTATTTGGATAATATTGAAATAATAAGTCTGATTTTTTATTAATATAATGTTTTATATTTGTATTTTTATTAAAACATTTACAAACTTTATTTTTTTGTTCTAATGAAAATAATTTTTCATAATCTATATATTTATTTACATTATTAAGTGGTATTTGTCTTTCTAATAATTCCAGATATATATTTATTAAACACGCTTTTAATTCTGTATATGCTTCATTTGGTTCAGGGTGATTTCTATCAAGATTAAAAGAATGTATTATTTCATGTATAAGAACTTTTAATATTTCTTCTTTTCTCCACAAGCATATTACACCATTGTCATTTCTGTTATAATAAATTGTTGTTGAACCACTATTTACATTATCTTCTGTTAATATTTTATTAGTAGGTATAGTTTTTTTATGATTTAATGGAAATATCCATACTTCTAAGTTTTTATTATTATTAGATAATTTCCTCATAAAATTAATTCTCCAAAAAATAGTTCTTAAAGTATCAGTCCATTTATTGATGTTATTATTTTTAAGATATAAAAAAATATTTGTATTGTTATTATTAATTTTCCATAATTTTTTATATTCTTTTAATTTATTTTTGTTATTAATAAAAATATTATCTTTTATATTTTCTAAACCTTCTATATATTTTTTATTTGTATTTGATATTTTAATAGGATATACATTATTTGGAAACATTTTTCTTTATATTATCAACATTTAGATTTTGTAGCATAAAATTTGCTAAATTATCCAAATCTAATTCTCTATTTTGTCTATTTTTGTTAAATTCAAATGTATTATTTTCTATCATTTTAACAGACCATCCAGATAATAAAGCATTGTATATAAATACCATTTTCTGTATATTAATTATATTATTTGTTGATGGTAGATTATTGATATCATTGGTATTTATATCTACCTTTTTTTTATTATCACCTGACATTTTACTTATATATAAGTTTATTATTCAATAATCAATATTTAACGAACAACTATACTTAAAGAATTTTATATAAAAGAGATATATGTCTATAAAATCAAAAGGAAAAACAAAAAAAAGAAAACCTTCTGATTCTAGAATTACACTTGTAGCTCAACACAAGAAAAAGATAAAAGATATAAATAAATTAGAAGACAGTTTACCATCTTTAGAGAAAGAGTTAAAAAAACTTAAGAAAGAGAAAGAGTTATTGTTAAATTCTAATAATGGTTTAGGATTTATAACATCAGTAAATGGAAAGAAAATATATAATTTAAATGTAAGAATAAAAAGAATAGAGAAGAATATACGAGATATAAAAAATAATAATTTAAAAAATAATTATTATTCAAAAACAGCACATATTTTGTATAAATATTATGATAATGTAAAAAATGTATCACAGCGTCATAAAAATTCTTCTTCATTAACAGATTGTTTTGATAATTTAAAAATTAAAAATGAAAGTAAAAAAAAGACTGTTATAGATTTTTTGTTTAAAAAATCTTCAAAAAATATTACTGATACATCAGACAAGAAAGAAAAAATGAGTAGGTCTGAATTATTAGATTCATATACGAAGATTATTCATCCAAAGAAATATAAACCAAGTAAGAAAAGTAAGAAAACAGAAATTGATATTTGTAAGATTTGTAACATAGAAATGAAATTAATACAGTCAGAAGGAATTATCGTTTGCACTCAATGTGGTAATGAAGAACATATTTTAATTGATAGTGATAAACCAAGTTATAAAGATCCACCTCCAGAAGCTGGTGAATTTACTTATAAAAGAATAAATAGGTTTGATGAGTGGCTTACTCAGTATCAAGCAAAAGAAACAACTGAAATACCATTAGAAGTTTTAGATAAGATTTTATTAGAAATAAAGAAAGAAGGAATTACAAATTTATGTAAATTAACTATGGAAAGAGTAAGAGGGTATTTAAAAAGATTAGGTCTCAATAAATATTATGAGCATATACCACATATTATTTATTGTCTAAATGGATTACCTACCCCACGATTAACAATAGAAATAGAAGAAAAATTAAGAGCAATGTTTAGACAAATACAAGATATTTTTGATAAAGTATGTCCTGATAATAGAACAAATTTTTTATCATATTCTTATTTATTAAGAAAACTTTTAGAATTATTAGGTGAAGACGAACATAAAAAATATTTTAGATTACACAAATCAAGAGAAAAAATATACCAGCACGATAAAGTATGGCAGAAAATATGTAAGTTATTAGGATGGCAGTATATTAGGACTGTTTAGAAGTATTAAAGTGCTTTTTGATAATAAATAATATATATATTATAATGTCTAGTTTAAAAGATAATGAATATCTAAAAGAATTAGAAACATCTTTTATTACTAATATTTTAAATAATGAAACTAAAATATTAGAAATGAATAGTGGAATATTGAAAATAAATAAATTGGTTGTTAAATTAGAAAATAAATTTAAAGAATTATTTTCTAAAATGAAAGAATATGATTTAAAAAAAGAAAAACTTAAAAGTAATATTCGTCAAAATAATATTAATGCTTCTAGAATATTAAATACTTGGATAAGTGTTGATGAAAAGTTTTCATTAGATAATTCAAAATTATTTAAAGATAGTATGTGTGGAATATGCCATTCTGTTGGAACAATTCCTGTTATTCCTAAATTTGATTGTAAATGTAATTATGAAAAATTTACAGTATGTTTAAGATGTGTTAGAACACATTGTAAATTAGACTTAAATAATATTAATGAATACAAAGAAATAAAATGTTTTTTATGTAGAGAGAGAAAACATTTTATTAAAAAAGATGATGATTGTTTTTTAATAGATAAAATAAAGATGCAGAGAACTGATAATATATTAAAATATATGAATTATAAATTAATAAATTGTGATAAGTGTAATCAACAATTTTTTACATTAAGTAATTATTATAAACATATTATTAATAATTGTAAAGAGGAGATTATAAAATGTTCTAATTGTCATAAATATCGTCTTAAAAAAGATATCTGTAATTGCAGAATTGATATTTAATTTAACTTAACCACATATTTTTGTTAGTAACTCCAGTTGCTAATCCAACATTATCAAAATAATCTGGTAGTTGATCTCCCTTTACTTTATAATATGCTTTAATAATATATGTTATCCAAGGTAAGAATGGCATTACCCACTCATCTGTTGCTCTTTTACCTGTTATTGCTAAGATAACTCTTCCAAAACCACTATCTGGATCTCTAGCGACTAAAAATCCTGAAACTCTATACAGAACCAAGAAAAATAATGCCATAGAAGGTGCAAAAGAAGCAATTGAATAGTTAATTATTATTAAGAATATTGCCAGTGGTAATATACCAAACATTGTTGAAATTAAAAATGGAATAGCATATTCATAATTATCAAATGGATTAGGCCATTCATTATATTCTATAAGTGCTAATACACCATATATTGTTGCGATGATTAATAAAGTAATATAATATATAAACATGCCACTGTGGTTTTTGCCACTAGCTATTATTTTATCATCTTCATCTACATTATCATTCCAAATACCATGGAATATTGCACTAACCACCATAACAATAAGTGTTCCTAAACATAATGTAAAGCTTGAAGCATTATATTTTGATAATAAAGCTCCAATAATTACAGCATATAAACTAACAAAAAATCCACTTTTTAAAATATCAGATAACTGAAAAGAGTTAGGTATATACCAGTTAAATAAAGTATTTCCACTGTCTTGTTTATTAGGAACTAATGTTCGTAAGATTATCATCATAACAATACTTCCAATTAATATTGAAATTGAAATACCGAAAGAACCATTTGTAAAAGACTCAGGAAAATGATCCCGATTTATAAATCCTAAAACAATAGAAGCAATAACTGATAACCCACACATACTAATAGCAATACTCCACATAGTTTGAATTGTCGCATCTTGATGCCTATCTGGATTTAAGTCGTTGCTCTTATCTTTTATGTTTTGATTTTCTTTACGTTTTTCGCTCATATTTGCTATTATTGCTGGAACTGAAAATAATAAAATTGAAATCGCTAGATATGTAAGAATAGGCCATTCATTCGTGTATCCAATCAAAAACATAATACCACAAATTCCTATTATTGAACCTATACATGCCCATAATTGTTTATTATTACCTTGTGAATATTCTAAACCAACTATAAATCCAGAAAAAACAATAGAAGAAATTATAGCTATTTGTTTTAATCCTGGATTTCCCTGTAGAAATTCATGTGGTAAAAACATAGCGTAACCAAGAGAACCTTCTATATTTGCATTCTTTGGAATAAACATTCTAAACAAAGTATGTGTAAGCATTGCATAAACTAAAAGTTTAAAACCAAAATGTAAATTTTTAGATGTTTTAGTATTTCCATTAATCAAATCTTGCCATTTTTCTTCTGGTGTTTGATTTGATGTATTTTCAACATTTCTTGGATTAAACTTGTTTGTTAATCTACACATTTCATATGCTGTTAATATTTGTAGTTTTTCTTTATCAATATTTCCATCTTCATTTGATATATAGTTAAGTAATATTTTATTAAATTCTATATTTAAATTATCACTTTTGCAAGTATTATTTGAATAATTAGTAGTTGCTTGTTTCCAAATCTCAGAAAGAGTTATCGGATTGTCTCCAGGAAAAGTTGCTTTATACAATTCTAAAACATCCTTATCACACCCACAATAAATGTTTAATTTTTTACTAGAATCAATAATATTAGGATAATCAAGATAATTTTGAATATCTTCTTTTAAGGCACATCTATTTTTATTATTTGGACATTGTAAATTAGCATAAGTTCTACTTGTATCCAAACATTTATTTTTAGATGTAATTATATTTGAAATAACATTTGGGTTTAAACAGAGACACTTATTATTAGTACATAAACCCCCAGTTGCACCAAGTATTTTACATCCATTATTACATCTTTCATCTGTATCAACTTTTCCAATTATTTGATCTCCAATTATTAAACCATGTTTAAGTAAACAATTTTCGTTAGTTGAACCATCACAATATTTTAAATTACTATCATTGCATAAATAAGTTTCACCTGGTAGAATATGAGGACCAGTAGACATTCTCAATTAGTATAAAAGAATATTATATACTAATTAAGATTATAATATTTTTAAAATTATTTTTTAGGTTTTAAATTTGTTGGATTCATATGTGGAAATATTAAACTTGGATTTGTATTATCAATTGTTTTTTGTATATTCTTTGAAATTTTCTCAGCATCAAATGGTCCACATGGTCCATTTGTATAAATATTAAAAAAAGTTGCATCCTTTCCTCTTTTCCTTAAAATCATAAAATACATTATATAACCAACGGAACAAAATACAAGAAAATTAAATATTGATGTCATCCCTGTTATATACACTAATATGTAAGGAATAAAAAGACATAATACTGTTATAAAAAATATATTTTTTAAAATTTTATGTTCTTTATAAAATTTATTAATATCAATATTCTTTAATTCTTTTAGACTTTTATAATCTAATGGGTCTAAATATTTATCTATTATTCCCAAATTGTTATTTTTTATTTTTTCACATTGATTATTTATATCAAACTTACATAAAGATTTAATTCCTACAAAAAAATAATTCATAAAAGTTAATGGTAAAACTAAAGCTCCAAACTTTAATTTATCTTTTAATGAACCATTACTTTCAAAAAACTCTTCTTTGCTAAAAGGATTCCAAGTTTGTCTACCAAAACCTTTTGTTATAATTCCACCATTTGCTAATGAAGACGGAATATAAAAGAAAAATAAAGAATATACACCAATTACTAAGAAAATAGATATTAATTCCCAAATAAATGAATTACTATCCTCGTTTATATCATCATATGTATTTTTTATAATACCTCCAATCCCAGAAATAAAAGATAAATAAAATATAACAATTAAAAACATACCAAAACCTCTTAATTTTTTATTTCCGTTAAAAGAAAGATTATTTACAACAAAATAACAAAATGAAACTACTAATGCTATAATAGCATTTGCTAGAACAAGTCCCATTATTTATTTCTATATATAATTATATATACAAATATATAATTATGAAGTTATCTATGAAATCAATGATGAATTCCTCTCTTATGAAAATGTTATGTAAAAAACATAATATGATGAAAATGCTAATTATTCTTGGAGCACTTCTTACTGTAGTTTACTTATGTCGTTCAAATAGATTAGAAGGATTTGAAGGTAACGCTAAAGATGATAAAAAAGAAAGTAAGTCAGAAAAATTAGAAGAAAAATTAGAAGAAAAATTAGAAGATATGTTAGAAGATGCAATGAACAAACCAGTTTTAGTTGCTTTTACAGCAGAGTGGTGCGGATATTGTAAAAAGTTAAAACCAGAATGGGATAAACTTAAGGAAAAACATGATAATAAATGTTTATTAGTTATGCTTGATAATGACAAGCACAAAGAGCTCCATAAAAAACACAAGGTAGAAGGATTTCCTACAATTAAGTTTTTACCAAAGGGATTAAGCGACCCAAAATCAGCTGTTGATTTTAACGGAGAAAGAACTATGAAAGGTTTAAAAGCTTTTCTTAAAGAACATTGTGAGTAAGTAAATTATTAATAAATTTATTTGCCTCTTCTTTTCCTTTATCATAAAATTTATATAATAAATTTTTATTTATATCACCCATATTAAATATACTATATTCTATATTAATTACTATAGTATATTTTTTATTTTTACCAATGGATTTTCTTGTATATTGGTATAATAAACCTTCTATTATTGAAAATGTATAGTCTTTAAAATTATTAATTATTTTATTTTTATTAAAAATTTCAGATCTTATTCCGAGAATTTTTCCTTTATATTTTTTTAGTTCTTTAGAACTACCACATCCTTTTATCGGAAATGAATCAAATATATGTCCGTCTGTATAAATATTATTATTTAATTTTATAAAAGGAAATATGAACGGAAGTCTTGATGTTATTCTTAATGCTGTAAAAACATTCATATTTGGAGTTTTTTTATAACAAAAATATTCACATTTTCTTTTATTTAAATTACTACCAGTTAAAATAAGATTTTTGTTTGTCTTCTCATATAGTTCTTTAAAAGTTAATGTTTCATAATTATACTTATTATCTATAAAAAGTTTTCTTAATAAATTATCAGCATCTTTTCCATCTGTTATAGAATAATAATTTGTAATAAGTGGAATTATTTTACTATCATTTTCTTTAATACTTTTGAAAACATTTATAAATTCTTCTGATAAAAATCTTTTTTTTATTTCATCTAATTTCATTCCAATAGTAATAGCAAAACATATTATACCACCAATTGAAGATCCAGATAATATTTTTAAGTTTTTAATTTTAAAACTTGTATTATCTTCTAAATATTCTAAAGCACCAATATAAGCTATTCCTTTTTCTCCTCCTCCAGCAATAACTAAAACTTCTTTATCAAATTTAATATTTTTTATGAGACTCATTTATAAAAATATTATATTTATTATTATAAATAAGTATGTCTCTTATACCAATTGATACATCAAACCAAGTTGGTATTTATAGTAATAATTCAACTGAAAATAAAATAGGAACTGTTTCAAAAGTATTTACATCATCGTTTGCTCCAAGACAAGAATGTCCTTTAGATCCAAAAAATGATTTATTACCACCTGCTTTTGTTTCACCCTTGAGTGATATGAAACTTGGACCACCAGAACAAAATATGAAAAGATATTTTTCTCTATCAGTAAATGATATTAATACATTTCATAAAGAAAAAATAAAAAAATGGATAAAAGTTTATGAAAAAGTTTTAGGTCATTGCTACAGAAAGGTAAGAGAACATGTTTTAAGAGACCAGCAATTTTGTTTTTTTCCAGTTCCAGAATATTTAGCAGGTTTTCCATTATTTAATATTACACACTGTACATTTTTTTTAATAAAAAAATTAAATCAAGGTGGTTTTCAAACAAAATTTATACCACCAAATGTAATATATATACATTGGGCCGTAAAAAATCATTATAAAAATTATGTTAAACAAGAAAATACATTAGAACAAAAAGTTATTTCACAACAAAATCAAAAAGTTATTTCACAACAAAATCAAAAAGTTATTTCACAACAAAATCAAAAAGTTATTTCACAACAAGAAAATAATGTAAAAAATGTTACTTATAATGTAAATAATCAAGATAATAAATATTTATATCCAATGCCATTAAATCAGAATAATCAACAAAATCAAGTTAAACAAGTATATGGATTTCAACAAGAAGACCAATTTCTTTTTTAATTTTTTAGACTATCCATTACATAAATAGTTATAAGTCCAAATACCATAAGCATTAAAATATTTTTATTTTTATTTTTTTCTTTAGAATAGTCTGAAAATCCTTCAATATTATTTTTTTGATTATTAGTTTTATCATCAAATTTAATATTATTAACTTTAATATCATCAACTTTAATATTATTGACATCATGATCATTGTCATGAAATAATTCTCTATCCATAACTAAGTTAGCATTCATACCATTACTACCTGGTAATATTTGTTTATTTTTACTTTTTTGTAAGAGATTAAAATATTTTATAACTCTTTTCTTTAATTTATCTTGACACTTTTTACAAGTATCAAGATGATGAAAATAATCACGACATTTACTATGTCTTCTTACTAGTTTATATGTTCCCTCACTATTATATCCAGCTGGTTCATGAGAAGATGTTGTTAAATCATAAGATGGTCTATCTCTCATTAAAGACCTTTTTAACATATCTCTTGGATTTTCATCACTTACAGAAATATCTTTATAGGGGGAATCTTCTTGAACATTTCCCCATGCTTTTAACTGATTAGAATGCTTTAATACCGGTGGTTCTGCTTCAAACCTTCTTCCTCCTTCAAACCTTCTTTCTTCTTCAAACGTTCTTCCCTCACTTTTTTCTCCATATAAAGACGATGAATGAAATGTTGCTTTATGATTTTTATAGTCTTGGTTTTTTAATTGGTGGGCGAAAGATTGTATATCTTTTACATTATATGTTCTTGAGTTGGCGTAATTATTTCTATTTGGGTTCATCCCAGTTTCAAATTTTTTAGAGGTATTAACATTTTGGATTTCAAAATCATCACCATATGCTTCTTGTAAAGAACAATATGTCATTTTCAATATGTTATTTTATACCTAATATTCTATGAAATATAATTATTTTAACTTTAATTTTATTTATAAAAAAAAATGATTTATAATATTTAAAAAAAATTATATAATAAATGAGAATACCGATGCCGTGCATTTTTAATACAAGTAACCTTTGGTTACCTGAAGACACCAAACGAGTACATTCCATTGTGAACTCGGGTGTAGCGGCAATAAGGGAGAGATTAAATGTATTGAAGAAACAAAAAACATGGGAAGCATCTTCTATGTTATCTTTTCAAATAATAAATTTCAGAGTTCACGCAGAACTTAACCTAATTGAAAAATTAATTGAAGAAATGTACAAATAAAAAATACACAGTCTGTAATAGTTTAACTTTAATTTTATTTATTTTCTATAAACTATAAATATGAATGATAGCATTAAATATTTTTATAAAAACTTTTTAATGAAATTCCTTCAAATGTAAATTTTATTTTCTTTTTAACAAAATCTTTTCTTTTTCTTTTCCTAATATTTTCACAAGATGTAGTTTTTTTAGGTTTAACATTTTTTTCAAAAAAGAAAAATTCTTCATCAATATTTTTTTCTTGTTTATCTTTTTTGTTAGTTTCAACATCTTTACAACAATATGTTAATGGAATATCAGGTGCTAAAAGAATTTTTTTATCGTTAAATCTTGATATTATAAATATTTTGGAAAGTTCTTCCTTAAATACATCATCAATAGGAACTTCGTTTTCTCCATAATATTTTTTATTAAAAGGTTTTCTAACATAATGAATATTAGAATATAGAAATCTAATATCATCTGTTTTCGTGATAAAAAAATAAATTAAGATATTTTCAATCCCTGTTATAATATGCTGTGATTGAAAATCTATTAATCTTATTTTATTCAAATCATCTTTGGAAATACATAATGC
>Ga0066605_10001104_pt1 | contig 17961 bp, 16 predicted proteins | sample SaaInlLV_DNA_10m_FD_60385 | JGI IMG/M metagenome (GOLD analysis project Ga0066605, IMG submission 60385) | Marine microbial communities from expanding oxygen minimum zones in the Saanich Inlet - SI075_LV_DNA_10m | ecosystem: Environmental > Aquatic > Marine > Unclassified | place: British... | reverse complement strand
GGATGCACGCAGGCTAAGCGGACGGTGCTGTTGTTCTGACTGTCCAAGACGAAGGTAGCGTAATCATCATTCAGCTTGTCGAAAACTTGAAGAAATCGGTGTGCATCAAATAGGCATTGCGTGAGCTCTGCCGGCAGACCTTGTGGCGCTTCAAGGGTTTCAAGGTGGGTTAGAAGTTGCTGCAGACGGGTGCATAAGGGCTTTAAAGCCTCCGCGCTGACTTCAATTTCGGGCGCAATCGAGCCGAGCGACTTGTTAAGCGCTAAAAAAGCTCGGTTGACTTGGTTCAAGTACTTGACGCAGGTCGGATAAGCAGCCCTGCTCTCTTTTTTTGCTGCCTGAAATTGATGCTTTTGGACTTCCGCAGAAAACATGTCCTGGCCTCGATCCACTAAGTTGTGGAGCTCGTCGAGTAACACGCTGTAGCGTCCTTTTCGCTCTTCAAAAAAACGTTTTAGCCGAGTGCTGGGACTGAACAAATAATTGTAGTCACAGACAATGACATCCATTTCTCTGGCTGCATCAAGACTCAGCTCAAAGGGACACACTTGATGGGCTTGTGCGAGGGCTTCCAAACGCATTTTGTCCCAGTGACCGGGTTGCTTTCGAACCACTTCTAATGCCTTCGGTAGTCGATCAAAGTAGCCCGCGGCATAGTTACAGAAGTTTGGATCACAGGGTTGTTCTGGATTAAAACAGGCTTTACGTTTCGCGGTGATGGTGAGAGACCGGATGGGCAGTCGTTGTGTATGAATTTGCGCGAGGGCGTCCTCGGCGCTGGCCTGGCCGGCGGTTTTCGCCGACAAGTAAAATACTTTTTCAACTTGAGTCTTCGGCAAAGACTTCAGTGTCGGAAATAAACTGGCCATCGATTTGCCGAGTCCGGTAGGGGCTTGCAGCAAGAGTTGGCCGTCTTGCAGGCTGCTGCGATACGCCGCCTCAGCGATTTGGCGTTGGCCCGGTCTAAAGTCGTCAAACGGAAAGGTTAGCGCCTGCAGGGCGGTGTTCCTGCTTTGGAACCATTCCGCTCGTGCGTTGAACCAAGTAACAACCGGTTCTAAGAGCGCTTCAAACTGTTCGGCTAACGTCTCGGCTGATAGAACGCTTGCAATAACGGTTTCCACAGCGCTGTCGGGGTTGACGTAGTTCAGCCGCAGTTCGATCTCGCACAACTGCTCGGCTTCACAGATTAAGTGGCCATACAAAACCAGCTGGTTGCGATGTTGCTGCTGGACGGAGTCAGGGATGCGCTCAATGGGCATGCGGGTCGTTTTAATCTCTTCAACCCAAGCTAGTTGTTCCCGCTCAGCGGGATGGTAGCCATCGGCTCGGCCGCTAATACTCATCTCGTGTCGTCCAATCGACCGACGCGCCCGCACTGTCTTTTCTTTTTGGTAGCCGGGTCCGCGTGACCGCTGCACCCTTTGATGGGTTTGCATGCCTTCCATTGCAGACGTCTGATGAGTGATCCGCGCATTGATATCACCGGATGGTGTAAACGCCGCGATGGCGCCGACTGAGAATTTCAGTTGTAGGCCTAAGGCAATCGGCGGTTTGGGCGCCGACAAGGCGGTATCAGGCGTGCTCATGGGGTCTTTGCCAGGTCGTCGGAATCGGTCACTTGTAGTACCGAGACCTCAATGCCTTCAGCGCTCAGGAAACGAAGCCAGGCTGTTTGGTGGGTTTGTAGGCGGTCGCCGGGACCTTTTACTTCGATGAGCTCGTAATGCGCTGTAGAGAAGACTATCAGGTCTGGAAAGCCTGAACGAAACTTTTTGGGGTTCTGTAATATACGACGAAAAATAGCGGATAAGGCGGGCCAGGCTGTGTGGTTTAGCACAAATAAGAGCCCGGGCAGTTCGATCGCTGACCAGTGCACAAACGGGTTGGCTAATCCGAATTTGTCTGTATAGCAGCTCTCTAATTGTCGTTGCCGTTGCGCTAAGGTCGATAGCATATTAAATCGTTGCGCGAAGGATGCTGCCCGGCGATGGGCAAAGTCAGCCTCATCGAGGTCCGCGGGGCCGCGCTGGAAGGGATGGTGAAAGGCGCCCGGGATGGGGGTGAAGATGACTTCCCAAAATAGTAATCCTAACAGTGCCGGATACAAGTGGTTCTCAATGTGCACGGCAATCCGCCCCTGTTCGGCAAAATGCTCAATCACGCGTCGTTCAACACGAGTCACCTTATTCAGGGGGAGGTTGATTTGTTCAATCCGTAAGGGGTTGGGCACTCGGACCGCCTCCTCGCTAATCGCGCCATGATTGGCACGTAATACGCGTTCGGCATAGTGCCGTGCCTCAGGATCATTAGACGACTTAAGGATTGTATTGCAGAGCAGTAAAGCGACCTCTGGCGCGGTTTTGATCTGCAGTCGAGCTTGGCGCATTAAAGCTGGTGCTAGATCTGATTTTTGATAACAACGCAGTGCCTCGTTGGCCAGACCGATCCGCTCATGAATGAGTCCCAAGCTTAGGTGAAGCTTGTTCAATGCGCGCATGACGAGTGGGTGTTCGCTTGCGTCGGGTACCATCTCGGTAAGACTGGTCAACGCCTTGGTTAACTCAATTTGGTTTGCTTCATCTGGTTTTCGTTTGAGCCTAAGACTGTCTCGCTCCAACGTTTTGGCCCATTGTCGAAACGTCCCGATGAGGCGCAACAGATCTAGATCATCCCGAGTGCTAAATGCGGGGCTTAGGCTCAAATCAACCGTCTCAAATCGCTGAAGACCCAAATCGCTTAAAACAAACTCGCTCAGATCTTGATATTCATTCCCAAAGAACAGGTGCTGGCACAGTGCCATGAGTGTCTGCTCGCGTACACACACGATTTCAAGGTCCGGTAATTCGAGGCTTGTTTCCGCAATAGTCTGCTCGATTTGGGCGCGTGAGGCATTGCTAAGCCCTAAGGGCGTCAACACAGCGAGTTGTTTGAGTTCTTTGACCGTTCGAAGACTGAGGAAAAGGTCCTGGCGCCCCCCCCTGATGGGCTGTAAAAACCCCGCGTTGATCAAATTTTTAACAGCGATATCCAGGGTTGGTAATTCGGAATAGGTCAGTTTATCAACCCGAAAATAGGCCCCTTTGCGTTGTAAAAGACGGGTATATAAGGCACGCGCCGGTTTGGGCAAGGCTTGAAATGCCTGGAGGCGTTCTCGCTCTGGTGCCTTAAACACCTGCTCGTATCGTTTTGAAACAAACGAAAGCAGGTAGTCTAGGTAATCTAGATAATAAAATGGATTAAGTTTGGGGTTGGTTGAAAACGGCTGCATCAAGCTATCTTAAGCTGTATTTATATACAGTAAAAGGTCGATCGAGTGTAAAGCTTGGGCTGCGGACTCAAGGCGTATTGTCAAACCCGTATCGCTTCATTTTGTTTTTCCAACGCCCAGATCGAAAACGATGTGAGAGCATCAGGGCTTTGATGAGGTAGTCCCCTAAGAGCGCCGCAAAGATCCAAGTGACGGACAAGCCTAAATAGGTGAATAACGCGGCAAGACCAACCCGAATCCCAATGAGTCCTACCATGGTTGCGAGCAAGGGATAGCGGGTATCGCCCGCGCCCCTTAAACAACCACTCAATGTGAATTCGATGCCCATCAGGGGCTGTGCGAACCCAAGAATGTAAATGAAGATTACGGTGTAATGGATCACCTCCGCATCATCAATCAGATAACTCGAGATTTCCCGGGCAAAGAACATGATCACTATAGATAACGACATCATGCTAATGATGGCCAGTCGCGTCGCGCGCCAACCCTGCTTAGCGGCCGCCTCGGGCTGTTGTGCTCCTAGGTACTGACCAACCAGCGTCGCGCCAGCAATGGAAAAACCAAAGCCAACGACGAACGATAGGCTTAGAATTTGCACGCCGATGCCGTAAGCCGCGTAGGGCGCAGTACCGTAGTAGGCCACGAGCCACAAAAACCCGATAAAACCCAACTGAAAAATAAATTGCTCGACCGCCGCTGGATAGCCGATTTGATAGAGCTGTTTCACGCGCGCAACGGTTATTGAGCCGACCCCGCCCGCCTGGATCCTTAGTTGCTTGCCGTAGAGCGCGAGCAACAGGACCACGGCCGCAACGGTAAAGGACAACCCGCTGGCTAGCGCTGCCCCACTCGTGCCCATTTTCGGTAAACCGAAATGACCGAAAACCAACGCATATACCAAGAAAACATTAACGATGTTCATGAGTACCCCAATCCAAAGGGGGGTTTTAGCGTCACCGGATGCTCGAAGGGCCGCGCCCAATATCATGTTGATCGCAAAGCTGACGTTAAATATGGCCAAGATTTGGATGAACTCAGCGGCAAGGCGAGTCGTTGTCTCATTTAGGCCGAAAACACTCGCGATATCATAAGCAAACACAATACAAGGCACTGTCAGCGTCAAAGCCACGCCATTACCGACCCAAAGCGAGGCGCTGGTGACCCGAGCGGCCTCGGCATAGTTTTGAGCGCCCCAAGCCCGCGCTACCATGGCCGTCGTCCCCGCGGATATGGCCATTAAGATGGCCTGGATGGCGAAAAATAAGCGGTGCCCTGTGGTGACTGCGGCAACCGCTTCAGATCCGAGACTACCAACGATTTTGATGCTGATGATGCCAATAATCGAAAACAACAAGTTTCCTAGAATGGAAGGCCAAGCCAGTTCCCAGATTTTGAGTTGGATTTCGGGTGGCGCGTTTGTGCTTGCTTCGCCCTCTTGAGGCGGTTGCGCAATGGGCATTTTGGCGATCCGATCGGTCACCGACGCTGTCGATGAATGATCAATAATTGAGTGAACGGTTAGGCCAGCGAAGATACAGGATCAAATGCGATGGGTAAAGGGTGGCGAGTGATAACAGCTGCAATCGGATTATTTATGCCCCCGGGGGCTTTTATCGCGTGAGACTGAGTCACAGAATAGGGAAAGTCACTGAAAAGCTTGCGCCCTGCCCGGGTTTGGACACCAGCTTAATACGACCCTGATAGCGTTCGACGACGTGTTTCACAATTGATAAACCCAGCCCCGTGCCCCCTTTGTCACGGGACCGGGCGGGATCGACGCGATAAAAACGTTCAAAAATTTTGTCGTGTTCTTCTGCCGGAATACCAACGCCTTGATCTGTTACGTTGAACATGATCACTCCCCGCTCCGTCATCGATAGCATCATGGTAACTGTGCCGCCATGATCGCTATACTTAATCGCGTTATCGATAAGGTTTGAGAACATCAGCGCAAAGTCATCCGCACGCCCCTTGATGGTTTGTTGCTGGCAATCGGGACTTGCCTCGTAGGTCAGTTGGATCTGCTTAATTTCAGCATCAAGTGTTTTGGTGAGATAGACCTTGTGAACAACGTCGTTTAGAACCAGCGTTTTATCCGAGTCAAGGCCATGGCTTGTGTCCAACCGAGACAACTGCAATAAGTCTTGGACGATTGAGGCCAGCCGATGAATCTGTTGCTGGCTTCGGACCAGAAAGGATCGACGCGTTTCTGTCGGCATCTCGATATCATCGATTACGGTGTCGACGAACCCACGCAGGGCCGAGATTGGCGTTTTAAGCTCATGGGAGGCATTGGCAACGAAATCGGTTCGTACGCGTTCTAAGCGGTGCAGTTCCGTCGTATCCCGCAGTACCAAGATCATACCTTCGACCGACGCGTCCCCTAGGCGCAACGCTGAAACTTCGATGCGCCGACCACCGAGGGTCATTGTCTGGTATTGGGGAACGGTTGCTTTAAAGCCTAACCTTACGATCTCGCTAAGATCTCGAGCGGTTGAGAGGTCGTGGAAGGGCTGATTGATGGCACTCGATTGCTCAAGGTTCAAAATCGCCGCGGCCGAGCGATTTATCTGGATCACGGTCTGGTCAGCGTTGAGCGCAATGATGCCTTCGGTCATGCTTTGTAACACGGCAGCCAGTTCGTTTTGACGAGCCGTTACTTCCTGTATTTTGGCTTCTGTGCCCGCTGCCAGTTGGTTCAGCGCATGTGCAAGACTGCCGAGTTCGTTGGCATGTCCCTCATCAAGCCTAAGACTAAACTCGCCGCTGGCCATAAGGACTGAGGCTTGGGTCATTCTGAGCACAGGCAGAACGATTCTGCGCGCGAAATACAACCCGATGAGAATCGCGATAAAGGTGAAAGCCACGGTCAAGAGATTGACCTGCAGGCGCATTGCGTTGACCTTTTGCTCGACGCTAGTCAGCGGCATACTTACTCGAACATAACCCGTGGGCATGGCCGTTGAACCCAACGCCAAGGCGACATACAGCATGTCTCGTTGCCGGGTTGTGCTATAACGCTCGGCAATACCAAGCCCTGTTTTGGATGCCGTTGGCGGGCTAGCTGCAATAATCTCTGGGCGCGTTCGGTGATTTTCCATCAGATCTGCATCCTCGCGATTGTCACTGAGGACTGTGCCATCCGGGCCAAGAATCGTGATTCGCTGGTCGGATTGAATCACTGGGAGTGCGGCCCGCTCGAGAATCAGGGGGTCATAGAGTTGTTTGAGGAGCTGGACTTGATGTCCTAAAGACTCTTCAATCGCCGTTCGAGCATCAGACGCCACCTGTTGGGCCGCAAAATAACCAATGCTGAGCGCAGAAATGAGGACGAGTGCGCAGAGTAATCCCCAAACTTGCCAAAGCAGTTTCGATTGATAAATCCTTGGATCATATCTGGTCGGCAAACCGGTACCCTACCCCGCGCACGGTTTCGATGAGGCCTGTCTGCGTGCCTAATTTCTTTCGGACCGAGCGTATGTGAACATCAATGTTGCGATCGACAACGACAACGGCATCTCCCACGACTCTATTTAACAATTGCTCTCTCGAAAAAGCACGACCTGGGTGGCTCGCGAGCACCATCAGCAGTTTGAATTCGGTTGCGGTGAGTTTTAACGGCGTGCCCTGTAGGCTGACCTGATGCCGGTCAATATCAATGATCAGATCGCCGCGACGAATTTGATCTTGTTGTTGCGATTCTCGAGCAGTAGAACGCCTGAGTACGGCTTTTACACGTGCAAGGAGTTCCCGGGGACTGAAGGGCTTTGGAATGTAGTCGTCAGCGCCAAGACCTAAGCCAATCACTACATCTGATTCTTCTTCTTTTGCTGACAAGATGATAATCGGTAACGCTTTGGTTTTCGTCTCCGCCCGTAACTGCTGACAAATCGTGAGGCCATCAACACCGGGGAGCATAATATCGAGAATGACCAAATCTGGATTCTTGGCTTGGATCAAGGATAGGCCCTGATCACCTCGGCTGGCGGTTAAAACGTCATAGCCTTCTCGTTTAAGATTGTAGGCAATGATGTCTTGGATATCAGTTTCATCCTCAACAACCACAATCAAAGGCTTCGACATGCGGACTCTACCGGTAGATTACCAAGTGTTTAACAGGATTAAAGTTTTTGGAAAACCAATGACGCATTGGTGCCGCCAAAGCCAAAACTGTTGGACATAACGGTCGTGAGCCCAGCTTGATCAATCCGTTCGGTCACGATCGGGGCGAATGCCAGGTCTGGGTCAAGTGTTGTGATATTGGCTGAGGCACAAATGAAGTCATGTTCTAGCATTAGCAGCGAATAGATGGCCTCGTGCGCGCCGGCCGCACCAAGAGAGTGCCCGCTCAGCGATTTTGTCGAGCTTATTTTCGGCATCGACTCGCCGAAAAGGCGCTGCACCGCGGCAATTTCGGAGGGATCCCCCGCGGGCGTGCTCGTACCATGGGCGTTAATGTAATCAATGGGCTCATCGATTTCGTTCATTGCGATCCGCATCGCGCGCTCACCACCTTGGCCCGATGGCGCAACCATATCAAAGCCATCAGAGGTGGCCGCATAGCCTTTCACTTCGGCGTAAATTTTGGCACCACGCGCTTTGGCGTGCTCAAGTTCTTCCACAATGACGAAGCCCGCGCCGCCTGCGATGACAAAACCGTCTCGGTCAGCATCGAAGGCCCTGGAGGCCGTTTCAGGGGATTGATTTCGCTTGGTTGATAGAGCGCCCATCGCATCGAATAAGGCACTCATTGACCAGTGCTCTTCTTCCCCGCCGCCGGCAAAAACAATATCCTGCTTACCAAGTTGAATTTGTTCTAGAGCATGACCGATGCAATGCGCGCTGGTAGAGCAGGCACTGGTGATTGAATAGTTAATGCCTTTGATTGAAAAAGCCGTTGCCAAGCAGGCCGAGACCGTTGAGCTCATGGTTCGGGTGACCCGATAAGGCCCTACGCGCTTCAGTCCTTTTTCTCTTAATATATCGGCCGATTCGATTAAATTTGAAGAGCTGGCCCCACCCGACCCGGCGACGATACCGGTACGTTCGTTCGAGATGTCATCGGGTTCAAGGCCAGAATCTGCTAGAGCCTCTTTGAGCGCAATATAGGAAAAAGCTGCGGCGTCCCCCATAAAACGTCGCAATTTACGATCGATTAAGGCTTCTTGATCGATTTCGATGCTGCCAGCGATGTGCGAGCGCAAGCCCATTTCTTCATAAAGGGGCTGGTATTTAATACCGGACCGAGTGGCCTGAAGCGCAGTGAGCGTCTCTGAAACAGAGTTACCAAGTGGCGAGACAATTCCCATTCCTGTGATTACAGCTCTTTTCATAACGTTTCGCTCCTATAAATTCTGATCGACTATTTGCCTTGGTCGTTAACGTGCCCTGCAAGATACCGCTGGCTTACTTAAAATCATCCAGCGACGTGAACAACCCAACCTTGATGCTTTCGGCAGTGTAAATTTGCTTACCATCGACTAAAACAGCGCAATCGGCGATACCCAGTACGGTTTTACCCTCTCGAATTCGCGTCACGTCAATTTCGTAGCGCACTAATTTATTGGTTGGTAAAACCTGTCCTCTAAACGCGACCTTACCGCACCCTAAAGCTCGACCTAAACCCGGGTTGCCTTTCCACGCTAAAAAGAAGCCCAGTAGCTGCCACAGGGCATCAAGGCCAAGACAACCAGGCATAACGGGGTCATTCACAAAATGACAGTCAAAAAACCAAAGATCAGGATTAATATCGAGCTCAGCGATAATCTGACCCTTCCCCGCTTTACCGCCATCTTTCGTGATCGATGTAATGCGATCAAGCATCAACATCGCATCAATCGGGAGATGGGCGCCCCCAGGGCCAAACATATCGCCATGACCGCAGTCGAGCAGGTCTTGTTTGTTGAATTGAGTTAGATGGCTGACATCAAGCATAGGTGATCCCGGTATGGCTCGAATATCTGAGCGCTTATCAATGAGGGGCGCAGTATAGCATCGCGGATAAAGAATAAAACTTTGACATATTGGGGAGAATCTGGAAATTTGCGCTAGTTGAACGCTTGCTGGTCCCTGCCAGTCATTATTATGGAAAAAGATTATGATCGAGATTAGCCCGCTGTCCGTGGTGCACCCAGATGCCAAAATTGGATCAGATTGCTTTATAGGCCCCTTTTGCACCATTGGTAAAGATGTTGAAATTGGCGCTCGTACTTGTCTTAAGAGTCACGTGGTGATCGATGGCTACACGACCATTGGCGAGGACTGCGTTGTATATCCCTTTGTAAGCTTAGGCATTGACTCGCAGGATCAAAAGCATCTTAAAGATTCGGTGACCTATACCCGAATCGGTGATCGAAACACCCTCCGCGAATTTGTTTCGGTCCATAGCGGGACCGAAGCCGGTAGTGTTACGGAAATTGGAAATGATTGTGCGCTTTTGACCCAGGCGCATGTTGGACACAATAGCCGAGTCGGCAACCATGTGGTGATGAGTCATAGCGCGACCCTAGCAGGACATGTCGTTGTGGGAGATTATGCCAATATCGGCGGTTTAGCCGCGGTGCATCAATTTTGCCAAATTGGCCCAGTTGCGATGGTTGCCGGGATGGCGCGTGTGGTGCAGGACGTCTTGCCTTACACCATTGCCGAGGGCTTTCCTGCTCATATGCGCGTCGTGAACAAGGTTGGGTTGGAACGCGCCGGGTTTTCGACGCAGAAAATACAAGAAATCCGGAAGGCCTTTAGAATCTTGTTTACGCGTGATCTTCGTTTGGAAGAAGCGGTCGCCGAAGTGCGCAAAGAGATCGGTGAATCTAGTGAGATTAATGTCATGCTGGACGCCATTGAGCGCTCGCAACGGGGACTCGCGCGGCCCGATTCAGCAACGTTTGAAATGAACGTTGGCTGAGAGTTCATCGACACGCACTTCATCAGAAGTTCGTTTAAACGCGGTATAAAGGGAGAAGGTTTTGATTAAAGCAGTTCTTTGGGATTTTGGAGGCGTTTTAACGTCAAGCCCGTTTGAAGCATTCACTCGTTATGAGCAAGCAAATGGTTTGCCAGTCGACTTTATCAGGTCAATCAACGCGACCAACCCCGATACCAATGCTTGGGCGCAGTTCGAGAGTAATCAGATGTCTGTTGCGGCCTTTGATGCGGCTTTTGCAGCAGAATCAGAAGCTCGCGGTCATTTGATCCGCGGTCAATCGGTATTGGCCTTGCTGTCTGGCGATATTCGGCCGCGCATGGTGCAAGCGCTTAAACAGATCAAGCAAACCCATGCGGTTGGCTGTATCACAAACAATGTTAAAAGCGGTCAAGGCGCTGGGATGGCGCGCTCTGAGTCCAAGGCCCAGGCTGTTGCCGAGGTCATGGCGCTGTTCGATACGGTGATCGAGTCAAGCCTGGTGGGTATTCGCAAACCCAATCCAGAGATCTATCTGATGGCCTGTCGAGCGATGTCGATTGAGCCAACAGAGACATTATTCATCGATGACCTGGGGATCAACTTAAAGCCCGCAAAAGCCCTCGGGATGACAACGATCAAGGTGCTAAATGAAGCCCAAGCTTTGCACGATTTAAGCGCGGCCCTGGATTTAGTGCTGCCCAGCCAGGCTTGACACAAATTGGCATCGCAGTTTTGTGATCGGCCTCGCCGATCAAAGCGCGATGATGTCAGCACCCGCAGCCACCTCGGAGGCTAGCAGTACAGGTTCTATACCCGTCTGCTGGAGGTAAGCGTTCGTAACCCATGCTTCGTGCGCCTCGAGGTGCTCGACGGGTACGAGGCTAATCGCACAGCCGCCAAAACCCGCGCCTGTCATCCGGGCGCCGAGCCCCAAGCCTGAATCTCGGCTTAATTGGGTGATTAGATCAAGTTCAGGGCAGCTTACGTCGTAGTCGACTGACAGCGAATGATGGCTTTCATTCATTAAACGACCTAAAGCTCCCATATCGTTATTTTCGAGCGCGAGTGCGGACTGTAAGACGCGGGCTTGCTCGGAAAAAATGTGTCGTGCCCGAATTTTTAGCGGATCTGATTCAAGTAATGATAAGGCCTGGGTCACTCGATCGTCCGGTAAGGTTGCAAGCCCGGAATAACGTGTTGTTTTATTGGTTGAATCATTATCCGCAATGAGCGTCTCTATCGCGCCGACTTCAGCGACCCTTTGCGCATAACCGGATGCGGCCAAGGTTCTTGGAACGCCCGTGTCCATAATCACGAGTCGATGAGTCTCTGGTATGGCTTGCAAACGCTGAAACTTAAGAGTGCGACAGTCAAGGGTCATCAAACCACCCAGTAAGACACTCGCCGGGTCCATGATTCCGGAGGGCACGCCGACAAACTGATTTTCGACTTGCTGACACAATAACGCCAAGGTTAACCGCTGGCTTACATCGCTCAGCTCGATCCGCTCACCTGTTAACGCATGATGATTGACGAGCGCTAAGAGGCCTAAGAAGGAGGCAGAACTTGATAAGCCACCGGCATGGAGGTCTGAGGTCACCCAGAGATCGAACCCGCACCCTGCTTGCCGATGCGCGCCTAGGTTCAGAATGCCTTGAACGTAATCTTCCCAGGTGCCTTTTGGCGGCTGCATCACATCATGGGGGTTAAAGGTCGTGAGCGTTTCAAAGCGCGTGGTGTAAATCCGGACTTGTGATGTGCCATTAAACCGGTACCAACCTTGGGTGCTGTGCGCAATGGCCATCGGCATAACCAGGCCGCCGCAATAATCAATGTGTTCCCCAATGAGGTTGATTCGTCCTGGGGATCGCACGGCAAAGCTGGGCGCTGCGTTAAATAAATGCTCAAACTGATCTTGCGAGATCGCCTCTTCAGTCATAATACCTGTGCTTTCCTTTGATAAATGATCAGTCACGGTTTGAGGCGCGCTCGGTGAAGACCGGTTTTGCAGAGTCTTTAGGGGTGCTCGCCATACCGCTGACGTGATCTGCTGTGCGCTAAATTGGGTAACACCTCAAGCGGCGCCGCTCAGGTTACGCCGCCCTATATGCAGGCCCCGGATTTTATCCAGCCGCGATTTTTTCAATAAAATGCAGTTCAGCTTCGGCAGAAAAACCCGCTAAAAACGGTTCTTGTACAATTTCTCCATCAATCACCAGTGCCAATGGCGTGAGCACTTCCTGCGTCAACTGCGGCAACCTTTGGGTCAATTCCTCTAGCAACGCGCGGTAATTTAAAGCGACCACGTGCAGACTGGCACAACCCGCGTGCTTTTCGAGCGAAGCGTTGAAGCACACGAGCGCCATATCCCGTCTATTGCGCCGACATAAGCAGCTTCAGAATTTTGGGCGGTGAACACGGTAGCGAACTGATCGGCTGGCCGATGGCCTCCGCCACGGCCGTTCCAACGGCTGCGAGTGGTGGAATAATGCCCGTTTCACCGACGCCGCGAACGCCAAAGGGGTGAAAACTATTCGGAACCTCAACAATGATAGCCTCGATCTCGGGCAGGTCTGAAGCCAGTGGGATCCGGTAATCAAGGAACCCGGCATTTTCCATGATGCCATCCTTGCTGTAGACATATTCTTCATTCAAGGCCCAACCGATGCCCTGCACCGCCCCGCCTTGAAATTGGCCTTCTACGTAACTGGGATGAATTGCCTTGCCGGCGTCTTGGATGGCCGTATAGCGTACGACATCGGTCTTGCCGGTTTCCTTATCGACTTTGATGTCGCAGATGTGGACGGCAAAACTAGGGCCCGCGCCACGCGCGTTGATATTGGCGCGGCCGGAAATTTGACCGCCCGTTTTTTCAGCTGACGCGCAAATATCTGCCAGGGTTAACTGATCCTCTCCCGTAAGGTTATGAGCAACCCCATCTTTAAAATCGACCTGCTCGGCAGTGACATTCCACATAGCTGCGGCGCGCGCTTTGAGCTGTTCAACGATATCTTCTGCTGCTTCAACAACCGCCATGCCCGTGGCAAAGGTCGTTCTGCTGCCACCAGTGGTTTGGTTGTAAGCCACGTGTTCGGTATCGGCCACAATTGGGTTAAGACTTGAGGGGGCGACACCCAGTATTTCTGCAGCCATCATTTGCATTGATGCGCGTGAACCGCCGATATCCGGCGACCCCTCAATGATGGTGCCCGTGCCGTCGGGATTAAGATTGATAATCACGCTGGACTGACCGCCAATGTTAAACCAAAAACCTGCTGCTAGGCCGCGACCAACGTTTTCCGGAATCGGGGCGTTGTAATGCGGTGATGCTTTAGCAGCTTCAAGGCAGGCTTCCAGACCAACGACTTTCAACTTTGGTCCGTAAATAGTCTGCGTGCCCTCTTTAGCAGCATTCTTAAGGCGAAATTCAATTGGGTCCATACCAATTTTCTTAGCCAGTTCATTGACTGCCATTTCAGCCGCGAATTCCGACTGGGGCGCACCTGGCGCGCGGTAAGCCGCAACCTTGGGTTTGTTTACGACGACATCAAATCCCTCTACGTACAGGTTCTCGACGTCATAAGGGGTAAAGACCGTCATACAACCAGGGCCCATGGGCGAACCTTGGAACGCGCCGGCCTCGTAATGCAATGTCGCCTGCATCGCAGTGATGGTGCCGTCCATCTTGGCGCCGACTTTAATCAGGCTTTGACTGGCGGAGGCAGGTCCTGAGGCTCTGAAAACATCTCCTCGAGACATTTCCATCTTGACAGGTCTCCCTGATTTCTTCGACAAAATGAGCGCAACCGGTTCTAAGTAGACCGTTGTTTTACCGCCGAACCCACCACCAATCTCGCTCGCGACAACTTTGATTTGTCCGAGCTCAAGATTTAACAATTGCGCGACCCGCGCTCGAACATCGAAGTGCCCTTGGGTTGGACACCAAATCATGGAAGGCCCGTTTTCGTTAAAGACCACTGTGGTTGCGTGCGGCTCGATATAACCTTGGTGAACCGTCGGCGTGTCATAGGCGCGTTCAACAATGACATCAGCTGCGGCAAAACCCGCTTCAATGTCGCCTTTTTTTAGTTCCATCCGTGCCGAGATGTTAGATGCCTCGGTGGCGGGTTCTGCCAACCCTTGCGTCATCATCGTCTCGTGGAGAATGGGCGCTTGGGCGCTGATGGCGTCATCAATACTGAGAACCGGCCTTAACACCTCGTATTCGATGTCGATCAAATCAAGCGCTGCGATGGCAGCCGCCTCTGAGCGTGCCGCAATCGCCGCAACCGCATGGCCGTGATAGAGCACTTTTTGATTCGCCAAAATATTGCAAGCCGTATCCATCATGCCGTCGCGTTGGGTACCGTCTCGTTGAGCCGCTGCGTTAACCGACGGAAAATCGTCAAAGGTGGCAATTGCTAGGACGTCAGGGTTGGCTTCTGCGCGACTGACATCGAGTTTAGTAATGTTCGCATGCGCGTGGGGGCTACGGAGAATCGCACCCCAAATCATGCCAGGCAAACTGAGGTCCGCCCCATAATTAGCTTTGCCGGTCACTTTATCGAACCCGTCAGGCCGAATCGTTCTTTGACCGATATGTTTAAACTCGCGTGCTTCGCTCATCTTAAGCTCCTTGGCGCATGGTCGCCGCAGCATCCATGACGGCTTTAATAATTTTGTCGTAGCCCGTGCAGCGACAGAGGTTGCCAGCCAAGAAATAACGGGCTTCTTCCTCGGTTGGACTTGGGTTTTCTTCAAGCAATGCTTTGGTTGAAACAATCAATCCGGGCGTACAGATGCCGCATTGCAGCGCCGCATGTTCTAGAAATTTTTCTTGGATTACGTGCAGTTGATCATGGGTGGCAACCCCTTCAACCGTTTCGATTTCGGCGCCTTGGGCTTCAACCCCGAGCACTAAGCAAGCGCAAACCAATTCACCATCGAAGAGGACGGAGCAGGCGCCACAATCTCCGGACCCGCATCCTTCTTTGGTTCCGGTCATTCCAAGATCGTTGCGCAGCACATTTAAAAGTGTCTGCGATGGGTCGCATAAAAACTCAACTGGGTCGCCATTAATGGTCGTTGAGATATGACTTTTCATTAAACTTCTCCTACACGGTCGGCTGCGATTTTTGCAGCTCGCTTGGTGAGTACGCCCACAACATGACGTCTGAACTCAACGGTGCCACGCCGATCTGAGATGGGGTTGGCTGCTTGGCTGGATGCTGCTGCCGCTGCGAGTAACGCATCATCATCAAGTCTTGTTCCGATCAGGGCCTCTGCTGCGCTGGGCACTAAAATGGCGGTAGGCGAAACCGCGCCGATGGCGACGCGGGCATCGGTGCAAACACCGTCGTCATCGAGGGTCACGCTAACAGCAGCGCCGGCAACGGCAATATCCATTTCCGTTCTTGGGATGAAGCGCAAGTAGGCATCCATGGTCCGAGCGGTCGGCTTTGGCAATTCGATACCGACCAATAGCTCATCGCTCGCCAGGCACTGTTTGCCAACACCTATCAGGAAATCCTCGACGTTCACACGGCGCGTGCCGTTCAGGCCTTGAATTAAGCAGACCGCACGATTCACCATCAATGCTGGAATGGTATCCGCGGCCGGTGAGGCGTTGCAGAGATTACCGCCAATACTGGCGCGCCCCTGTACCTGGGTTGACCCAATTAAGTATGCGGCTTCAACCAGACCGGGAAAGACAGTTTGAATATCTTGCCGCTTGGTAAATTGTGCGCAGCTCATTGACGGCCCCAAGATAAGGTGGTCCTCCGTCCAGTCTGCTGCGCGCATGCCAGGTATTTTTTTAACATCAACGACTAAACGCTCATCTTGGATGAGGCCTTGCATTTGAATAATCAAATCCGTACCGCCGGACAGCACCTTGACTGGCTGACGCGCCGTTGACAATAACTGAACGGCCTCTTCTAACGATTCGGGCGCGTGATAAGTGAGCGCAACCATAATGCCTCCAATGAATCTAAATTAGGGGATGAGTTATATCATGGGGCAGGCGTTGTTGCATCACAGTCGACCATCCTTTTACGTAAAACGTTAGAGCCGCTTCGGCGGCGCGCTTAGGTCAAGGATCCTAGCCATTGGATGACAACCGCTATGAATCCGCCCAATACCATAATGAGCGTTGGCAGTTCGCTGATGAGCGTCCCGAGGCCACGACTACCAGGGTCCCTGACATAGCTGACCGCGTACATCAGCCGCCCAATTAAATAAACCAAGCCCAACGCCGCGGCGTAGTATTGGCCAACATAATAACCAAATAACCAAAGCGCTGGCAGAAACACAATCAGCTTTTCTAAAGTGTTGTAGTGCACTCGAAACCACCGTTCAAAATGTTCGTCACCCGTGGTTTGTGGCGCTTTGACGCCATATTTTCCTCGAGCGCGGCCAACCAAGCCGCCCAGTATCCAAAACTGAAAGATTGCTAAAAGCGTAACGGCGCTAACAAGTTCCATAAAAAATCCTTTTCTAATCTGGTTTGTTGAAGAAGACTTGTGAATTCTGGTGATTATCCAACCCCAATTCAAGGATTATCCTACGCCGCTGCCCACGCAAGCGAGCGCAAATTAAAAACACTCCGAAACGGGGCTGCTAATTAAAATGCGGGGTTGAGGGCGATACCTACTAACCCACCGGCCGCCTAGCATCTTCTTGTAAAAGATAGCCAAGCACGGGCAACTTTGTTTTACAGGCCCTCTAGACTCATCTGCATCGGTTCAGCAGAATTTTGCGACAACGCTAGCAGTGTTCGACTGGATGGCGCTATTGACTCTCTTAACACGCCGGCCGCGGGGTTAATAGATACGCTCGTATTTTGTTGCGGCCTGCTGCCGCTTCTTGTTGTAAACTGGACGCCGCCAGCATCCGGGGGTGATGCTGTGGTAATAGCAGCGTCTACTGCTATCTCAATCATAAACCCTGCATCCAGAGGTTCGCATTATGATAACCATTCGATCCGCGACGCCAGCCGATATCGACGCCATTGCCCAGTTCAACCTTGCGATGGCGCTCGAAACCGAAAACAAACATCTCGATGCCCTAGTGCTGCATCGAGGCGTCACCCGAATGCAGGCCAGCCCTGAGCTTGGGTTTTACTTGGTCGCGTGCTGGAATGACGTTGTGGTTGGCTGTTTGGGCATAACATTTGAATGGAGCGACTGGCGGTCAGGGCTGTTTTGGTGGATACAAAGTGTCTATGTTGATCCGGACCATCGTGGACAAGGTGCTTTCTCTGGCCTCTTTGCTGAGACCCAGCGTCTTGCTATGGCAACGAATGAGGTGATTGGGATCAGACTCTATGCTGAGCGCGAAAACGAGCGCGCCCTTCGCACTTATCATCGTCTTGGCATGCACACGACTGACTATCGTTTGTTGGAAATTGCTTTGCCGATCGATCTGGCGGCGCCGGAATGAATCTAAAAGAGTATGCGCTCAACCCTGCGCTTTATGATGAGTTGTTAACAGCATCAGGCCGAGCCCGGCCGGGGCTCGCTTCGCTATCAAACTTTCTACGGCGCGCGGATCCTCAAACGCTCGCCCTAAAGCGGGATGCGGCAGACCTTGCGGTCAAAACCCTCGGTATTAGCTTTACCGTTTACAGCGAGGGCACCAATATCGATCGTCAATGGCCCTTTGATATCATCCCTCGATTGATCCAGGCGGAAGAATGGCGCCGAATCGAGACCGGTCTCAAGCAACGGCTAAGAGCGCTCAATCTGTTCATAACGGATGTCTATAACGGCCAACAAATTGTAAA
>Ga0066605_10001102_pt1 | contig 17987 bp, 14 predicted proteins | sample SaaInlLV_DNA_10m_FD_60385 | JGI IMG/M metagenome (GOLD analysis project Ga0066605, IMG submission 60385) | Marine microbial communities from expanding oxygen minimum zones in the Saanich Inlet - SI075_LV_DNA_10m | ecosystem: Environmental > Aquatic > Marine > Unclassified | place: British... | reverse complement strand
ACGTTGTCTTCCATCGTAACGATCAGTTGACAGTCTTGCGCAGATGACAGGAGTAGCTCGATGTCGAGTGGTTTGACGAAGCGTGCATCGACCACGCCGGCTTGAATACCGTTTGCGTGAAGCTGTTGGGCGAGTTGCTCTGCATCGGCGATCATCGAGCCGATTGCCCAGATCTCGATTTCACCTTGTTCTTGTAGGCGTTCGGCTTTGCCAATTTCGAGGGCTATGGGCATCTCTTTGATCGGCGTGCCAATGGCTTCGCCGCGAGGGTAGCGCACAAAGCTCGGGCCTTGATAAGCGATGCCGGTGGCCATCATATCGGCAAGCTCGTCTTCGTTCGAGGGCGCCATGACGACTACACCTGGAATGTTACGCAAATAAGCGAGGTCAAATAGGCCGTGGTGCGTGGCGCCGTCGTTAGGTGAGAGGCCCGCGCGGTCCATACAGAACATCACTGGTAGGTTTTGCAGGGCAACGTCGTGGATGAGTTGGTCGAAGGCGCGCTGCAAAAAAGTCGAGTAGATCGCGCAAACTGGATGAAATCCGGAGGTGGCCATACCGGCTGCAGAGAGCACCGCGTGCTCTTCGGCGATGCCGACATCGATGAATTGATCCGGTAGTTCTTGTTCTAGAATATTGAGCCCAGTGCCGGCTGGCATCGCTGCGGTAATGCCGACAATGCTTTTATCTTGCTTGGCGAGTTTGACCAGAGTTCGGCCCATTACGTCTTGATATTTCGGGGCAGTACCGGCGGCCGATGGTGCACCTTTGCCAGTCTTGACGTCAAAGGGGCTTGCGCCGTGGAAGCGTTCGGGGTTTTGAGTGGCGACGTCGTAGCCTTTGCCCTTGGTGGTCAAAATATGCAATAATACCGGCTGCTCAGATTGTTTGGCAAATTCCAGGTAGTGCTCGACCTGCTCCTGGTCGTGACCATCGATTGGACCAATGTAGCGCACGTTGAATTTCTCAAACAGTGAGGACGGTACGAAGAAGTCCTTGGTCTCCTTCTTCCACTTTGAGCCGAACTGAATGATGGTTTCGCCGCCTGGCACTTTTTGCAACAGCGACTCGAAATCGTCATTCAGGCGGTTGTAGAGCGGATTAGTAATCAGTTCGTTAAAGTAGCGGGGCAGGGCACCGACGTTCTTGGCGATCGACCATTTATTGTCGTTGAGAATGATGATCAGGCGCTTGGTCGAGGTGGCAACGTTGTTGAGCGCTTCCATGGTGATGCCACAGGTGAAGGCAGCGTCTCCACAAAGAGCGACAACATGCTCGTCTGAGCCACGCTTGTCACGCGCAGTGGCCATACCAAGTGCGGCTGAAAGTGCAGTGCCAGCATGGCCGGCACCAAAAGCATCGTGTTCACTTTCGCTACGGTTTAAAAAGCCACTGAGGCCGTCGCATTGGCGAATCTTGTCGAACGCTGCACCATTGCGGCCAGTGAGGAGTTTGTGCACATAGCCTTGGTGAGATACGTCAAAAACGAAGCGGTCTTTGGGAGTATTGAAGACCCGGTGCAGGCCGATTGTCAGCTCAACGACGCCGAGATTGGGCCCCACATGTCCACCGTTTTGCGAGGTAACTGAAATGATGTGTTCGCGTATCTCAGCGGCGAGCACTGGTAGCTCTGCCTCGGATAACTGTTTTACGTCGTCGGGTGATTGAATCCGCTCTAGTAGGCCCATACTCTTAAAAAAATGCTGGTGTGCGTTGCGCGATGTGTGCCGTTTGAGACTAGACCTCGGTGCTAGCGTGATCGAAGGGCTCGACTTCGCCAGTTTTGATATTGAGCTTTTCGATCTTCAGTTCCGCTTCTGTAAGCTTTTGCTGGCAGTTTTTCAAGAGGTTCGAGCCTTCTTCAAATTTAGCAACCAGATCAGCAAGTGGTGTGTCACCACTTTCCATGGATTCGAGAATCGCTTCAAGGCGGCCAAGGGCGTCCTCAAAGGTGAGTGTGTCGTTTTTCTTTGGCATGTTTAAAAGGGTTGTGAGAGCCTTATTGTTCAGGCCTGATGCGTCGAGCAAAGATACCAGAAGTTTTGCACTTGTTTGGAATGACGATTACTGAGCGGACGGGAGACTCCCCGCAATGCAAATATCGGTTTGGAAGGCGCTGCGGATTAAATCGAGATCGATGTTTTTTGAAATTAGGTTCTTAATGATCGGAATCTTATCGGTATCGCTGGGCTGAGTCTTGACCGTCATCTGGTTGATCTTTGATGCCACAGCATAGCTGTCATCTTGACAGATGATCACGGGAATGTTGGTTTTCGCGATCATCTCCATTAGCTTCGGATGCGGAAGCACATTGCGCGTGAGAATGATCCCAGAAACGACTTTTTCGCCAGCGATGCTCTCTGCGGCGATGGCGCCGAGCAGAATGTCTTCACGGTCTCCTGGGGTAATGATCAGTGAACCTCGCTCCAGCAGATCGACGAGACCTTTAGCGGCCATGGCACCGATCAATACTTGGTCGACTCGCTCTGTGGCCCCGTGCTCGCGGCCGTTTAGCCAGCGGCCATTCACCTCATCGACCACTTGATTGAGCTTCGGTACAGTCAGTTTTTTTTCGACCGGAATACAGCCAAGCAGTGGAATGCCCATCCGCTCTAGAGCGATTTGGCTGTATTTCTCGATCATCGCCAATTTATCGGCTTCGACTTTGTTAATAATCGCACCAATTACTTCAACGCCGGCTTGCGTAAATAGGGCTTTGTTTAAGGCTATTTCGTCAATTGGACGACCGATACCGCCGCGAGCGACGATGATGACTTTGGCTTTGAGTCGCTTGGCGACGTCTGCGTTGGATAAATTAAACACCGATCCCACACCCGCATGGCCTGAGCCTTCAATGATAACATAATCTTTCTCGAAAGCGGCGCGGTCGAATGCGCGACACATTTTGTCGACAACAGTCGCATGATTCTTGCATGGGTCGTCCAAGAATTCGCGTGTGAAGCTCGAATGGATCGCAATCGGGCTCATCGCACCGATCGGCACTTTGACGTCGAAAATCTTATCGAGCAGTATGGAGTCTTCGTCGATCTGATGACCTTCGATTTCAACGAAGCGTTGCCCGATTGGCTTAATAAAACCAACCTTCGGTGTCAAACGACGCAACGCGGCGAACAGCGCTAAGCTGGTAGTCGTCTTGCCATCGTTCATCCGCGTCGCAGCAATGAAAATACGCTTGGTTGTGGTATTCCTGGGGGCGGTGAGGAGTTCGGTGTCGTCTGACTGGGGCATCGTTTGGTCGGTTTGCGGATATCGGAGCGATCGAGGCAATATCGAGATTACTCGATGATGGTGACGTCTTCGTTCAAGTCGTCATTTCCAGTAGGATAGAGGAGCTTGTGATCGATCGCCTGCGAGGCGACCATCACGGCAGTGCCAAAGATATCGCTGGCAGTGGCACCGCGACTTATTTCAGCTGCCGGCTTGTTTAGGCCAGTCAGAATTGGGCCGTAGTTGCGTGCGCGAGTTAACACGTGGACCAGTTTAGAAGCGATGTTAGCTGAGTGTAGATCTGGGAAGATTAGCACGTTGGCATGGCCGGCGACGGTGCCATCAATATTCTTACTGCTCGCCACGATGGGGTCGAGTGCAGCATCGACCTGTAGTTCGCCATCGATGTCCATGGGAATGCCAAGCTCCTGAGCTTTTTTACGTGCCATTGCAGTGGCGGCCTTGATCTTGGCTACCGTCGGATTTCTGCTAGACACACTTTTACTGGTGTAGCTGAGAAGCGCGACGCGTGGTTTCCTGTTGGTCAAGTGGTAGCTTAACGCTGCCGTGGTAACCGCGATGTCGCAGAGTTGCTCGGCGGTGGGATCTGGAATGACGGCGCAGTCGGCTAGAAACAGTTCGCGGTCTTTACCAGTCTCAGGGTCTTCTAGGTCGAAGATGTTGAGCGAGGACATATTGGCGACGTTCTCGTGTAGAGGGATAATCTGCAATAATGGACGCAGTGAGCTGGATGCTTTACCGGTCGCGCCAGAAACAATGGCGTCTGCCTGTCCGGTGGCGAGCATGAGAGTCGCGAAGTAGTTGGTGTTGTCCAAATAGTCTGCAGCTTCTTTGTCGTTCATGTTCTTGAAGCGACGTAGCCCTTGGAATTTGCTGACGAAGTTATCCCATTCGCTGCTGCGGCGTGGCTCGATGATGCGGATGTGGTCGAGGCTGATGTCGAGTTTTTCAGCGTTGGATTTAATTTTTGCGCGATCACCTAGTAGGATCGGGATGCCCAGCCCGCGTGTGGCAAATTTACGGGCGGCTTGTAAGATTCGTGGATCGGCGCCTTCGGGGAAGACCACTCGTTTTGGGTGACGTTTGAGGCGTTCGGCAAGTTTAGCAATAAGTGGCATCGTATTTAAATGAGAGATATTATTGTAACATTAAGTAGGGCGATTGACCCTACCACAGAGATAAAAGTTAAAAACACCATCTTGGTAGAGCATGAAATATACAATTGCCAAAGTTTTTTCTGAAGTAGTTTCTTTTATTGGTCGATTTTTGTATATCTCCGACGCCCTGTTATGTTCAAAAATCTTAAAAATATCGTAGTTGTCAGTCTTTCGACGGTCGGCTCGCGCGTGTTGGGCTTGGTACGTGATATTCTTATTTTTGCGGCACTGGGAGCGAGCGCTTGGAATGATGCGTTTATTCTGGCATTTACTTTGCCAAACTTGTTTCGCCGTTTACTCGGGGAAGGCGCCCTGACTTCGGCTCTGGTGCCGATCTTTTCGGATGTGCTGCAGCGCGCGGGACGTTCCGAAGCCTTTGCCTTTTTTAATCAAGTGCTGCTGCGTTTGTTGATCATACTGTCGGCTCTGGTTGTCAGCGGCATGGTTTTATTTGGTTTGTTGGCCCGCAGCGGAATGATGTCCGACCGTTGGGCGTTGGGATCAGAGCTGGCGATCGTGTTGCTGCCGTATATGATTTTCATTTGTCTTGCGGCGATTGTTTCGGCGGGCCTCAATCTGCTTGGGCGTTTCGCCATCGCCGCCAGCACGCCAATACTGCTCAACCTCGCGATGATTACTGCCTTAGCCGCGGGAATATGGCTGAATCAGGATCAGGCACAGATGGTGTACTGGCTTTGTGCTGGTGTGTTGTTTGGCGGATTGTTGCAGTTGCTGATGCCCGCGTGGGATTTGGCACGGCAAGGCTGGCGCCCACGCATCGAGCAGCGAGCTTCAACAGAGATGAGTGAGCTGTGGCGATTGTTCTTACCCGGTCTTATGGGAGCGGCCATCTTACAGGTTAATATTTTGGTGTCGCGGCTGTTGGCGTATTCACTCGATGAGTCGGCTATATCGGTGCTCTATCTCGCCAGTCGCTTGATGGAGTTGCCGTTGGGTATTTTTACGGTTGCGGTGGCCACCGTATTTTTTCCGCTGTTGGCACGCGCAGTGTCAGATAAAAATGATCATGCTTTCGCTGGCGCTTTGAATCAGGGCATGCGTCTGGTGGTCGGGATTTCGCTGCCAGCAGGTATCGGTTTAGTGGTTCTGGGAGGGCCGATTTTGGAGCTGCTGTTTCGATGGGGCGCATTTAACACCCAGAACGTCGCGCAAACCATACCGCTGATTGCGATCTATGGCCTAGGGCTGCCGTTTTACTCCGCGGCGACGTTTGCCACCCGTGGGTTACATGCCTGTAAAGATATGAAGACACCAGTCCGTGTGGCAGGGCTGTGCTTGCTTGTCAATTTGCTCTGCGGCGTGGTGCTGATGCAGTTCTACGGTGCGGGCGGCTTGGCGGCTGGCAATGTGCTCGCGGCGGTGGTGCAGTCGGCATGTCTCTGGCGTGCCTTATCCAAGCGTCGCGAAGAGGTGGGTTTTTCGCAGTTGCGCGTTGCCTTTGTTAAAGTCCTCTGTGCCGGTGTGGCGATGGGCTTGTTCTGCATGTTGGGCCACGCGCTAGTACTGAGTTTCGATCTCGCGGATAAATTAAACGCCGCGGTCATCGTCGGTGTGTTGGTGCCCATTGGAGCGGCACTTTATTTCGGTCTGTTATATCTATTGAAGTTCGAAGAGTTGAATGCACTTGCCCGAATGCTGCGACGTTTTATGCCGAAGCGAACCGGCGGGTAGTCAGCAATTCGCAAATTTGGTTTTGTTGCATGAATCTGTCGTGAGAGTAAAAACCCCAGGTAGGCCATGCCTAGGGCAGTTCAAATGGTTGTTATGTAGTGCGCGTATCGAAATTGTACTATTCCGATTGGTTTTGCCTTTTGAATGAGGATGCGGTTGTCAGAAGTGCACATTTGGCAGGTGATCTCATTCTTGGGCGCAGGTAGCCAAGCAAGCGAATAATTGGATCGTCAAGTGCTAGCGCGATCCGATCCGTGAGCTCTTGTTAAAGGAAAAAAAGGCCGCGCCTTGCGCTGGGTCCCAAGCTGCAAAAATTGAACAGTATGAAGATTAAAAAGTTGCAGATGAAACTGGGCCAGTGGCTGGAATAGTGTTGGTCCTCGGGGAACAGGCAGAAATGCTAGTGTCACAGGTTTTTTTTAATTACTTCGATTGGCATGTGGTTTAAACACCTCGCGCTTCTGCATCTCGTAATGCTTTAGATTTGCCAAATGCGAGTCGGGAGGGAACAGTTTGCCCAATATGGCAAACGAACAAAAACAAGCGACATGGGGCGGCCGGTTCTCAGAGGGACCTGCAGAATTGATGCTACGCATCGGCGAATCGGTATCGTTCGATCAACGCCTGGCTGAATTTGATGTGCAGGGCAGCAAGGCGCAGGCCACGATGCTCGCGCACGTCGGAATTATCACTGTTGAGGAGCGTGATGCGATCCATGCTGGGTTGGAAGCGATTTTGGGCGAAGTAGAAGCTGGTCAGTTTAACTGGGACATGGCGTTGGAAGATGTGCACATGAATATCGAGCATGCGCTGACATTGCGTGTGCCTGCCGCTGCCAAGCTACACACCGCGCGCAGCCGAAATGACCAAGTCGCCACTGATATGCGCCTCTGGTTCAAGGATGCTTGTACAAAGTTAGATGCGTCGCTGACTGCTGTGATCGCGGCGATGGTCGATCTCGCGGATCGCACACAGACGGTGATTATTCCTGGCTATACGCATTTGCAACGCGCGCAGCCGGTATCGATGGCACATCACTTACTCGCGTATGTGGAAATGTTTGACCGGGACCGCAAACGGATGGCGGAGGTGTATGATCAGGCCAATGTGTGCCCACTCGGTTCGGGCGCGATTGCTGGCACGACGCTGCCAATTGATCGCGAGTTCGTGGCCCGCGAATTGAACTTCGTTGATGCAGAGGGTAATCCACGTATTACGCAAAACAGCATGGATGCTGTCAGTGATCGCGATACCTTTATTAGTTTTGCTTCCGCCTGTGCGACGATCGGGGTGCACCTCTCGCGACTGTCGGAGGATTTCATTTTGTGGAGCAGTGCAGAGTTTAGTTTTGTACGTTTGCCAGATGCGTTTACTACTGGGTCTAGTTTGATGCCGCAGAAGAAAAATCCGGATGCCTTTGAGTTGATCCGCGGTAAATCGGCGCGTTTGACAGGTAACCTGCAGATGCTGCTGACCATGGTCAAAGGTCTGCCGCTCACGTATAACCGTGATTTACAGGAAGATAAGCCGCCAGTGTTTGATTCGTTTGATCAGACGCAACTGATACTCGACTGCGTCGCAGCGAGCATGTTTGGAATTGAAGCGGATGTAGAGCGCTGCGCAAAAGCTGTGTCTGATCCTGCGCTATTGGCGACGGATGTGGTCGATTATCTGGTCGAACGTGCGGTACCATTTCGTGAGGCACATCATGTGGTTGGTGCTCTGGTCGGACTTTCAGAAAAGCTCGAGACACCGCTCAATGAATTGCCTTACGATCAAGTCGCGCGGATTCACCCTAAGTTAGGCGAGGATTGGGCCAGTGTGTTTGATCTGAAGCGTGCGCTCGATGCACGTGAGAAGCCAGGTATGCCCGGACCGAAGCAAGTCGCCACACGTATCGCGTATTGGCGTGGGTAGGTGAATTTTAGAGTCTCTGCTGGTTAATATGCCCTTAGTCGCGGAGTCTGCGAACGTCGTTGCTTGCAACGGCCAGCGGTTGTATATCAACCAGCACGATGAGGCTGCTGCAAGCGGCGACGCCACTGTCAGAGCGACCCTACGGCTTACTCGTCCGCGCTTGGAAGGACTGCCAGTTTTGCCATGCAAAAAATGCCATGAACAACGGCAACAGGATAGAATTCAACAAGAAGTAAGCGGCTAAACCGATGAGCAGCGCAGCAGTTGCACTGATTAGGTGTACGAAGTGCGCGCGTTGTGGGCCGAGTACGGCTGCCATCATTTGGCCACCGTCCATCGGGTAGACGGGCAGGCAGTTGAGCACTGCCCAAATGATGCTGATGCCGGCTAAGTCAGCTACAAGTGTGTAGAGTAGCGACTCTTTAGGAATTGGAACCAAGAAATAGACGGCGAGTAGAATTAGGCCGAGTACTAGTTGCAGAGCAGGACCTGCGGCGGTAACGAGAAAAGATTGCTTGCGGCTCAGTTGCCCTGCCGGGAAAGAGGCGTAGCCGCCGAAGGCTTGTAGCGTGATCGCGGTGGGCAGACCGAACTTACGTACAGTCAGCGCATGCCCGAGTTCGTGCACCAAGATTGAGATGAGACCTGCGAGGATGAACACCAGCACCAGCAGTATACTGAGTGAATCATTGGCGCTTAAGCCACCACCGATCAGCGCCATGGTGATCCAGAACCAAGGTAGAATGCGGACGGGAATACCGAAGAGACTAAATGAAAGCATAGTGTGGGACTGGTAAGGTTTAGCCTTTGCGGTGTTGCTGTTTGGTTGAGTGATCTGGGATTTTTTCAATAAACATCTGACCATCCCATTTTGAGCGTAAGGTTAAGAATTCTGTTTCAAAGCGATCTGTCACTTTTCCGGCTTTGATCAATACGGCCCACGCTTGTTTAAATGCTTTTTTGCTCATGCCGAAGGTTTCGCGGATAGATTCGGATGTGCTTTTCTCGTTAAACGGCATGCAACCGTCTGCTCCCACTAGCTTTTCCATGATGACTTCGGAGAACTTATCGGCGCGCTGACGACCTGCGGGATCGCGACGGAGGTCGATGTTGCCGTTGCTATGCACTTTTTTGATGTAACCAGTAAATTGATCGCCAGGCTCTAGCTTGTCGGAAGTTTCGGCGTAGTAGAGCAGTCCGCGATGCTGCTTATCGATGATGGCCTTGAAGCCTAGCGGGGACTCGCCGTATATGAGCACATGCACGGGAGCATTCGGCTCATATGCGGGGGTGGTGTTTGAAAGGTGGCGATGCAGCCGGGTGGATGCTACGATACGATTAGTGTATTCATCTACATAGACGGCGACGATAGCACCATCGCCGACGGTGAAAGAGAGGTCGCCTTGTTCGCGGAAGGGCAAGAAGAGGTCTTTACTCAAACCCCAATCGAGAAACGCCCCAACTCTTTCGTTGACGCTGACCACTTCGAGATAGGCGAATTCACCGGCCCGTGCGAATGGCGTCTCTGTTGTGGCGACTAGACGATCTTCCGAGTCGTTGTAAATGAAGACCTCGATTTCGTCGCCGACCCTCATTTCGTTGGTGACATAGCGTGTCGGGAGAAGGATCATCTCGTGTTCGCCGCCATCTAGGTAGAGACCGTGAGCGGAGGGTTCTAGGATGCGGAGTGTATTAAATTTACCGATGTTTGCCATGTGTGCGCGGCGCCTGAAAAGCGCGTGGTGTCTGATGTGTTAGAGCAACAGCGGTATGTCCATCTTAAAAAAAACAGGAAACAGCAGTTAGAATCTAGTGACTCTGCATACGTAGGTTGCGGAATTGAAATGGTCCACGTTTAATGGCTACAGTTGTCTATCTAAACGAATAGGACTGCTCGGGGGAATCTTCGTTGATAGCGAGGCGATCTTTCGTGATCGGCAGAGTCATCAAGATCGCAGGTTTGTCTTCGGCTTTGCCTAGGTAAGTGACCTGACCGAGCCATGGACTTTTCTTTACTCGGAAACGGTAGCCTCTGTTCTCGAGATCTTTGCCTAGGGCGGTTATGTCGATACTGTCGCCGTCATCAAAATTGAGGATCAGGTGGCCGTTTTCGCCTTTGTCTTGGTCAAAGAGGCAGTTGACCTTGGGTGTCCATTTATGAATCAAGACCAATGCTTTGGCAGCTTTTTCAAGGCGGTGGCGTAGGCTCCTTGGATTCATTATTTATCAGTATGTGCGGGATGGCTGTTAAATCAAGATTGGCATTCTGAAACTGTTGGAATGTTTTCGTTACTAATTGCTTGGTGGATGTCGGTAATTTGCGAGTGGTCACGATCGTCAGATCGGGAGCGCTGCTGTGGTGCTGGTAATTAATATCAGCACTGTCTCACGACCGAGGCCACTTTAGACCTACATATCAAAGGCACAAAAAAGCCCTCTGGACTGTAAGTCTCAGAGGGCTTTTGAAAGTTGTGCCGGCGTTGCTTATTTCTTTGCGGCACGAGCCATCTTGCGGCGCACGTTCTCGTCGAGGATGCGTTTGCGCATGCGCAGGAATTGAGGCGTAATCTCTACAAGTTCGTCGGGGGCGATGTATTCGATCGCACGCTCGAGGGAAAACTTGATCGGCGGTGAGAGCTGGATGCTCTTGTCGGTACCAGAGGAGCGCATGTTGTCGAGCTGCTTCGCCTTGGCAGGGTTGACCGGCATGTCTTCTTTGCGAGGGTTTTCGCCTACAATCATGCCTGCATAGACCTCTTCACCTGGGCCAACAAACAGTTTACCGCGGGTTTGAATCATATCGAGCGCATAAGGCATTGTTTTACCTTGCTCCATGCTGACCAGTGTCCCTGTCAAACGTGTGACGATTTCGCCACAGTGTGAACGGTATTCGAGGAAAGAGTGGCTCATCACGCCGTGACCACTTGTCATAGTGACGAGGTCGCTCTCGAAACCAATTAGGCCACGGGTGGAGATCTCTGCTTCGACGGTTACACCGGAGTTGTGGTGCTCCATGTTAGTGACCTTACCTTTACGCTTGCTGAGGTTCTCCATGACGCCGCCAAGATGCTCTTCAGGCACTTCGACCCAAACTTGTTCGAATGGCTCGTGCTGCTTGCCGTCAATTGTCTTGTAGAGAACAGTCGGGCGGGAGACGAGGAGTTCAAAGCCTTCACGACGCATTGTTTCAACGAGAACGGCGATTTGCATGGAGCCCCGTGCGTTGACGAGGAAGCGTGTGCCGTCATCCGTGTCTTCGACGCTGATGGAAATGTTGGACTGTGTTTCTCGGATCAGGCGCTCGCGGATCTGGCGGGAAGTTACTTTTTTGCCGTCTTTACCTGCGAGTGGGCCGCTGTTGACGGAGAACTCCATCTGGACGGTCGCTGGATCGATTTCGACGAAAGGAAGGGCTTCGGCATCTGCAGTGGCTGCAAGAGTATCGCCGATGTCCACATCGTCGAAACCTGCAAGGCCAACGATATCACCTGCGACGGCTTCAGTCACGTCATCGGTATCACCGGCTCCAGAGAAGCTCTTCATCTTAGTGACTTTGACACGGTCCTTTTTGCCATCCTTGCGGAGTGCGAAAATGGTTTGTCCAACTTTGATCTCACCTGATAGCACGCGACCAATCGCCATGCGACCAACGTAGTCGTCCCAGTCGATGTTACTTGCGAGCATGCGGAATTCGCCTTCTTCGATGACTGGTGCTGGAATGCGGTCAACGATCGTCTCAAAGAGATCGAGCATGTTCTCGCGTGGTCCATCGACTTCGCGGTCAGCGAAGCCCATCTTGGCGGAGGCATAAAGGAAGGGGGCGTTGAACTGATCTTCGTCGGCGTCGAGGTCGAGGAAGAGTTCAAGCACTTTGTCGTGCACCCATTCTGGGCGAGAGGTGTCGCGGTCGACTTTGTTGACCACACAAATTGTTTTGAGGCCTTGGTCGAGAGCCTTGCGGAGCACCCAGCGTGTCTGTGCTTGTGGGCCACCAACTGCGTCAGTAAGGAGGAGTACGCCGTCGACCATTTTCATCACACGTTCTACTTCGGCGCCGAAGTCGGCGTGACCCGGAGTGTCGACGATGTTGATGGTGTATTCTTCACCGTCTTTAGGATTGATCCACTTCACCGCGAGATTCTTGGCTTTGATAGTAATGCCTTTTTCGCGTTCGAGATCCATCGAGTCCATCGCACGCTCTTGCACTTGTTGGTTTTCGCGGTAGGTGCCGCTCTGCTGTAGTAGGCAGTCGACGAGTGTGGTCTTGCCATGATCAACGTGAGCGATGATGGCGATGTTTCGGATGTTTTTAGCGTTCATGAGAAAAGAATGAAAAACCCGCCGTGGTTGTCTGCGGCGGCGTATATTTAGCGCGCGATAACGCGCAGACGATTCTAGGAAGTCAACGGAAATCCTCAGCACTCTTCGCTCTGCAGCTCATTCGATTGAGCGAGCATTTTATAAAGCTGGCTGCGGCTGCAGCTCAGCAGCAGATGCCGACTGTAATTTGAACGAGCAGACGAGGCTAAAATCTAAAGCTAAGAATGCCGTTGATCGGGGCTTTGCGGAAATCGGAGTGTTAGTTATCGATCGATAGAGAAGCAAGGCAGCACACTATGTGTGACCAGCGTTTGCTATGCGCGATTCTTTACAACGACTTTTTCGATGTCGCATGCTACTGATAAATCATTTGGCAAGCCTATCCCATTCTTTGCTAGGTCGCATCTCCAACTTAAGTTTGGTGACTTAGCAATTGGAGCAGATGCTTTCAGCCCTAAATCTGCTAGACGGTATATTCTAGCAGTGGTTCTGGATCGAGCACGGAGCTGTTGGGCATGCGCTCGTTTAGTGTTTCCTCAAACCATGCGCGTGCATCGGAATCGCCGTGTGTGAGTACGATCGATCGGGCCTTGCTCTGAATTGCGTAGTCGGAGAGTTGCTCGCGGTCGGCGTGACCACTTAAGTCAAATCGGTCAATCGAAGCACGGATCGGCGCAAGGTAGTCGAGGGTCTCGAAAAAGAAACTGTCGGCGTCTTTTTCAGCGAGGAGTTTGCCGCCAGGAGTGTCTCCATCGCAATAGCCAACGAAGCAGAGGCCGTTGTCGGCATGTGGGAGAAGTGAAGCTGCAACTTTATAGGAGGGTGTATGTTGCACCATCATACCACTGCTGACTATGTAAATCCCTTTGCGCGGGAGATCGCGGCCAGGGCGCATATTCGGATCGAGTGCACGTATGTTGAGCTTTTCCATCATCTTAAAACTAAAATCGATGAGCCTGGTGCGTTCGTGGATCTTATGAAAATAATTGCAAATATCCATACCCAGTCCAGCTGCGTAGATCGGTGTCCTGGGAATGCGATTGCTGTTGCGCGCTTCGTAAATGATTTTGAACAGCTCTTGCATGCGCCCGAGGGCAAACACAGGGATCAGGCAACTGCCGCCGCGCTGAAGAATCGTGTCGATCTGCTCAATCAGACGCTCGACTTCGCTCTTGCGTGACATACCCTCGGCGCGAGCTTTGGCGCCACGCGTGGTTTCTAGTATCAGCGTATCGATGTCGCCGGTTGGCAGCTTGGCGCCAGGCAGAGTACGTTGATGTTCAAATAGTACATCACCAGAAAAGACGATCCGGCGGCCTGCGTGGATGACTTCAACCGATGCCGCACCAGCAACGTGGCCAGAGCTGTGCAGAATGACCTCGATCTTATCGTCTCCTTTGGTGTAGATCTCACCGCGTTCATAGCGTTGGGCGACCAGACGTTTGCTGAGTTCGACCACGTCGCGATGTAAAAAGAGAGGGTAGTCGCTGATGCCGTGCTCCTCGCGTTGGCGTTTCATGACGTTGATCGAGTTGCGCAGCATGCGCGGCGCAAGTTCGATATTTGGCACCGATGTAATGACGGGGGCTTCTGGATTGTGTGCAGATGCGACCGGCAGCGAGCCGAGGTGGTCGAGGTGGCAGTGGGTGAGGATGATCAGATCCATTTCCACGTCTTCGATTGGCGCGAAGTCGGGCATCGCTTGATAGCCGAGTTCTTTGGGATTGAGGCCAGCATCGATCAGAATGTTAAAGCTGCCGATTTGGACGTAGGTGGAGTTGGCTCCGATGCCGCCGAGACGATTGAGGTCGGTAAGTTTCATGTCTATTATTTAAGGTCGAGCTCTGTCTGGCCATGCGGGGATTCAGGAGGCACCCGCATTTCAAAAGGCGGAATACGGACATGAATGGGATCGCCGGCGCTGTCAATGCCGTGGAAGGAGCCGTTCGCGCTACAGTTGCCCAGCGCTGTGTGGTGGCTGTTGTAGGAGAACGATTCGCCGGGGGCTAGGGTGGGCTCTTTGCCGACAATGCCTTGGCCTTCGAACACGTTTTGGTGGCCGTCCTCGCCTTTGATTACCCAGCGACGCCCGTTGAGGCTGACCGAGGTATTCGATAGATTGGCGATGGTAATGAAGTAAATAAACGCGTGCGGCGTATCGGTTTCGAGCCTATCGGGGTCGCGGAAATAGACGAGGCGATCAAGGGTCGCTCGTAGGCCGTAGAGTTCTTTGCTAAGTGTTGGCACGAATAAAGTATTATATCTGGTGGTTCACTGAATTACTGGCAATCAGATAGTGGCGCTTTATTGATCAATCGGTGGAATAATCGCGACATTTCAAAGCGACTTTGATAGAACCAGTACGATGCGAATTTCAGAAGATGGCATGCGAATCACATGGATTGGCTTATGGGTAAATCTGTTGTTGGGGCTAATTAAGACAATAGCGGGATGGTCGCTCGGTTCGAAGGCTTTGATTGCTGATGGTTTGCATAGCCTGTTGGACCTGCTCAGCGATATCGCAGTGCTGTTGGGACTATCGTTGGCACGTCGTCCGGAGGATGACAATCACCACTTTGGGCATCACAAATTTGTGAGTTTGACGAAATTCTTTATTGGCGGCATTCTGATCGCTTTTTCGATTTCGTTGGTGGTGTCCTCTTTGTTAGACTTTCGTTCGGGAGCACGAGCGGCTCCGGTTGCGGGCAGTGCAACCTGTGTAGCGGTTGTTTCGATTTTGCTCAAGGAAGCACTGTTTTGGTGGACGCGCGGCGTGGCGAAGCGCTTGCACTCCGACTTGTTGATGGCGAATGCATGGCACCACCGTATGGATAGTATTTCATCAATCGGTGTGGCGGTGGCGCTTATGGGTGTCTGGCTCGGTGGCGTAGATTGGGCATTTTTGGATGGTGCGGTCACCTTGGTGTTGGGCTGTTACCTAGTGTTTGAGGCGGCGAAGATCTTTCTGCGGGCGTGCTCTGACCTACTCGATGCGGCCCCAGAGCGCGAAGTGATCGAAGACTTACGCGAACATATTTTGCCGACGCCCGGTGCGCTCGCTTATCACGACTTTCGGGTGCGGCGGGTCGGCGACGTTTACGAAATCGATCTACACCTGCAAGTGGACCCTAGGATCTCGGTCGAAAAAGGGCATCGAATCGCGCGCGAGGTGAAGCTGCGCCTACGTGAGCAACACCCGGAAGTATCTAAGCTGCTGGTGCATGTGGAGCCCGCCAATGCGGAGCATCTGTTGAAGCGCGGTATTTCAGGCGCAGGTGTGGTGTTGTATCCAGATAAAACATGACGCTCGAAGTGCTTCTCTATGACTGGCTTGAGCGGTGAATTAAAACAAATTTATAACTTAGCATCGCCACGGCGTAAAAAAGCCTTTTACCCTCGGCTTGTCTTTTCCCACCTATGAGCGACTTCCTTAAGCACGAATGCGGTATCGCAATGATCCGCCTCCTCAAGCCCTTGGCTTACTATCAAGAAAAATACGGCACACCGCTGTATGGCTTTAACCAGCTGTTCCTCCTGATGGAGAAGCAGCATAATCGTGGCCAAGACGGCGCGGGTATCGGTTGTGTGAAGCTCAATGTCGATCCTGGTCAGGCGTACATGGCGCGTGAGCGCAGTATCAAGGTCAATCCTTTGTCGCGCATTTTTGAGGGGCAACTCAAGGAATATCAGGAGAAAATTGATGCGGGTGTGATTTATCCAGAGTTTCCCGATACAGTAAAAAAGAACTTTGGTTATGGCGGTGAAGTGTTGCTAGGTCATTTGCGGTATGGCACTTCAGGGGTGTATTCCTCATCAAATTGTCACCCCTTCGTGCGCCAGTCGAACTGGCCGACTAAGAATCTGATGCTCGCTGGTAATTTTACCATTACCAATGAGAAAGACATCAATACCGATCTTATCAACCGTGGTCAGCACCCGATCTTTGGCACTGACACGCAGGCGGTGCTGGAATCAGTCGGCTTCCATCTGGATGAAGCCCACGACGCCATCTATCACCAAATGCGTGATCAGAATGTCGAAGGTAAGCTTATCCCGAAGATCATCAGTCAGGACCTCGACCCTATTCGTATCCTCAAGAAAGCGGCAGCCAATTGGGACGGTGGCTATACCATCGCTGGCTTGATCGGCAATGGCGATTCGTTCGTGATGCGCGACCCGCAAGGCATCCGCCCGTGTTTCTATTTTCAAAACGACGAAGTGGTGGCATACGCCTCCGAGCGTGTGGCACTGATGACGATTTTTGATCAGCCGATCGAGAATGTTTGCGAGCTCGAACCTGGCACCGCGATGGTGATTAAGGCCGACGGCACGATCTATTCGGATAGTTTCACACCAGAGCGTCCGATCAAGCCTTGCTCATTTGAGCGTATCTATTTCTCGAGAGGCAATGATGCTGACATTTACCGCGAGCGTAAGGCGCTGGGTGGCGCATTGTTGGAGCAGGTGGTTAAGTGTATCGATAATGACTTTGCCAATAGCGTATTCAGCTTCGTGCCTAACACCGCTGAGACCGCGTACTATGGGTTACTCGATGCGCTTCGCTTACATCGTCGCACGGAAGTTAAGGACGCACTACTTAAAGCAAATGCCGATGGCTCGCTAGATGAGCAACTGATCGACAAATTGATCATGGGCAACTGGCCACGAGGCGAGAAGATTGCCCATAAGGATGTTAAGCTCCGCACCTTCATTGCGCAAGAAAAGGGCCGTGCGCAGCTCGTCTCTCACGTTTACGATATTACCTACGGGATAGTTAAGCCCAATGATAGCCTCGTCTGCATCGACGATTCGATCGTCCGCGGCACCACCCTAAAAGAGTCAATTCTGAAGATTCTTAGTCGCACTAATCCGCGCAAGATCGTTGTCGCATCGACTGCGCCACAGATTCGCTACCCTGATTGCTATGGTATCGATATGTCGGAGCTCGGTAAGTTCATCGCATTTAAGGCGACGGTCCAACTGATTAAAGACGACGGCCAGTCTGACCTATTGAAGGAAGTTTATCGCGATTGCTTGGCGCAAGTGGACCTTCCAGCAGTCGAGCAAGTCAACCACGTCAAGCGTTTGTATGATCGTTACACCGACGAGCAAATTTCGAAAAAAATAGGCGACCTTGTCTATCCCAAAAACATTCCATGGCAGGGTGATTTAGATGTGGTATTCTTGCCCGTTGAGAAGATGCGTGCAGCGCTGCCGAATAATAATGGTGACTGGTATTTTACCGGTAATTATCCGACTCCAGGTGGCTATGCGATGTTAAACAAAGCCTTCATCAACTACTTCGAGAACAAGGATGGTCGCGCTTACTAGCGCGCAGATACGGCTCAATTTTTAAAACAAATCGCGATCCAGTAATGGGTCGCGTTTTTGTTGTGTAACCTAGCAAACCTAGGCCGTGATCTGTTTTTCTATTCTGAAAATGAAAGTGGCGGTTTAGAGTCGGGTTTGTGAAGCGATGCTTGGTCAGGCTGAATTAACAATAAGCTACGTCTTTCTTATGCAGCGATTCCTTGCCCGAAGCGCTGAGTCTCGCGTGTTAGCACTTGGTAGAAACACTGCCTGAACCAACACGGGGACAAAAGGGACGCCGTCCTTCCAGCATTCCAATGCTTAAAGATTCATTTTATTTTT
>Ga0066605_10001099_pt1 | contig 18008 bp, 12 predicted proteins | sample SaaInlLV_DNA_10m_FD_60385 | JGI IMG/M metagenome (GOLD analysis project Ga0066605, IMG submission 60385) | Marine microbial communities from expanding oxygen minimum zones in the Saanich Inlet - SI075_LV_DNA_10m | ecosystem: Environmental > Aquatic > Marine > Unclassified | place: British... | reverse complement strand
CGCCGATTAGGTCTTCAATCAAAATTAGATAATCCCCTTGCCCCGTAACGTCCGCGCCGCCATAAAATCGGGGTGGGTGCAGCGGGCACTGCGTCGAAAAAGCTTCATAAAACTTGAGCTCCCGCTCATAAGCTAAGAGCCCCTTGCCCGTTGCCAGGTTTGCCGGACGTAGCGTTGGAAATTTAGCAATCAATGTGTCTGGGCCCTGACCGGGCTTGGCCCAGTCGAGGTAAATCCGAACAATGTCGCCTAGAAACCCCGCAGTCTCGCCGACCGATTCGCAGCGATATCCCGTTATCGTTTGCGGATCATTTGATGGCGGTGTTTGCTGCATCAACATCGCATTCAACCAAGGCAACGTAATTTCATTCCCGGATTTTGGATGATGCTCCATCATATAACTCTCCTTATTGTCACAACCCAAAGTTCGCTTTGATAATCCTTAACAATCTCATGTTTGACAATACCGACGTCGTTTTTTCAACCGACAGCCCAATCTTTGATCGGTTACGGTTCTTGTCTGCTTTCTCCGCCGCGCAAGCGCAATCCAGCCTTTTTATAACAAGCGTCAATCACGGTCAGTTGTTTTACCGCATCGTTTGCATCCGTCCAAAGCGAGTGACCGCGCTGGACCGCGCCTAAAAAGGCATCGAGCTGATAAGCATAGCTCGAACGTTTATCAAACGTTACGCGGCGACTGCCTTGCACACCGGTCACGATGAGCTCATGGCCCAGTTGCGGCGCCAGCGGATTGCGAAGGGTCATCTGTCCTTCTGAGCCAAAAACCTCGACAACCGCCTTAAAGTCGACATCTGCTTTCATACTCCCTGTGATCATTGCTGTCGCTCCAAGCTCGAAGGAAAGAGACGCCCTCATTTCAACGTCGACTTGGTCAGGATCAGTTATTGCCGTCGCGCTCACCACAACTGGTTCGGCCTGCATGAGATGGCGGATCCAGCTGATGGGATAACATCCAATATCCATCAGAACGCCACCGCCGAGGCCATAGTTTCGGCGAATATCATTGCTCGGGATCGGACCCTTGACTTGAAAGACCGCGTCGAGGTGTTCAACCACCCCAATTTCTCCTGCTTGCATAACCTCGACCGCTGCTTGAAACAGCGGGTGGTACCGATAATGAAAGGCCTCCATGAGCACCAATCCGCAAGCAGTCGCCTGGTCGCGCATTTTCGTGGCCTCAGCCGTATTCGACGCCAATGATTTCTCACAGAGCACATGTTTCCCCGCTGCCAGCGCCTTTACGGTCCATTGCGCGTGCTCAGAGATCGGCAGCGGGACATAAACAGCATCAACCAGGGAGTCATCCAGGACCGCTTGATAATCGCGGTGAACGATCGGAATTGCGTGGGTTTCTGCGAATGCTGCGGCCCGGGCCGGGTCGCGGGCCGCAACACACCTCACGCTAACAAAAGGCTCGCCGCTTACCGGCTCAAGCAGTGCCAAGGGCGTAATCTTAGCCGCGCCCAAAACACCAAAATTGAATGTCACCCAACCGCCGTCATAAACCGCGCATTCATGTGCAAGTAGGCATTTGGATTAGGATGCTTCGCCCAAATGGCCTGCCATTCTGGTGCGCTTGTCCACGTTGCATTGGACTTCCGTTCTGCCATACTTTCCCACTGAATGATCCAGCAGACATTGGCTTGACCATGGGGGGAAACCTTTGGATCAGTGCCAGCAACCTCCGCTTCAATTCCAGCATCCATCCAAAACTCCAAGACGTTTAAATTTGCCTTTAACCACGGACCGGCAAGGTCCTCGGCCCAGATCTTGTAGGCAGCATAATCTGGCTGCGCAATGGTGTAATCTCGAATTTCAAAAATTGGCTGGGTCATGACGTTGCCTCACGGTTGATTCACTTAAATGTAGCATGAACTCTAGCCGTTGCGCGTGTCCAGTTACGGAAAAGGGCACCCAGCTTGGCTCCGCGTGGGCCGTCAAATGTCCCAAATTGCGACACTGCCCACAATTTATCGGTTCAGCCTGCAGCACAAGCAAAATTTTAGGGCTACCCTGGCCTTCCTGCCTTGCTTTACTAATGGTTGATTGCAGATTCGCGCGGCGCCCCTGCCACCATTCATTTGTAGAACCATCCTCCTGCTTAGTTATCGAAGCAACGAGTCATCCGCACATTTTTCAGTCCCAGGGACCGGACAGCCTGACCTAAGAGTACTAGGCGATTAGGCGAAGGCGCTCGCGAGCCCGCCGCCCGCGATGCTCAATCAACGCTTAAGGACATTGCCAATCATGTGTGGACATGATTAAGTCGAAGGCAACTTCACGCGCGCCTGACTGGTTATGTTGATGCTGCGCGCTTTTGCCACCCTGCGTCCACCAATGGGAATGACACTGTGTTTCAACGCCTGTTTTTAAGGAAAACCCCGAACCTATTTTTTGATGCGCTCGCGCTTGTTGGCTGCCTAATGTTCGGTGTTTTTGTTTTATGGCACTTCCGCTACTTCACCCTATTAATTGAATCTGATCGCAGTTATTTGTCCCTTGTTATTCTGTTCCTTTACATACTCATCACGGCCTACTGGCTCGCGCAATGTCACCGCCTGGGGGCTTTGCAAGCCGCTCTGTCAAAGCTCACGGTCTCCTTAGAAGGCAACAATGATTACCACCGTGCAACAATCTACCTTGCGCTCCAACAAAAGATTCTAGGCCTACCCGAGGACCAGGCCCCCAGCAGCCCGCGTTCGGTTGCGAGCCTCGCCGATCATTTACAGAATCCGCATGCCCTTGGTTACTTTGTGAGCGATCTGCTGCTGAAACTCGGACTGATGGGCACGGTCATTGGCTTTATTTTGATGCTCGGACCCATTGCGGAAATTAAGCAATTTGAGCCGGCTCTGATGCAACAATTGCTAACCGCTATGAGCGGCGGCATGGCGGTTGCACTGTACACGACGCTTACCGGTTTGGTGACCAGCACTTTGATCAAAAGCCAATACCATCTAGCAGATCACACGGTGGTGCAGATAATTAACACCATGGAATCGCTCGAACCCACAGCAGGCTCACAGGATGCGTCACCCCAGCCTTAACCGGCATCATCAAGAAGAGGTTTTCACGGACTTACTGTTCAATGCCCTACTGGGTTTTGTCTTTATGTTTGCAATGGCCTTCCTGTTGATCAGTGATCCCGAAAAACAGGGCGATATCGAAACCAAGGCGGAGATGCTGATCACCGTGCGTTGGGCAGACCAACACCCCGATGATGTTGATGCCATTGTTGAAGACCCTAACGGCGACATTATTTGGTACTACAATCGGGATTCTGGCCTTATGCACTTAGATCGAGATGATCGCGGCGTATTTGCTGACCAAATCGAGCGCGGTGGCGAACGTATCATCAATCCAATCAATCAAGAAACGGTCACCCTACGCGGTATTCAATCGGGCGAATATGTCGTCAACCTTTTGCACTACAAGGCCAATTACAAAGCGCCTTTGCCCGTCACAGTCAAGGTCGAACGACTGAACCCCAAGGTGAATTTGGTCTACTACGGCGAGCACTTTTTAACCGGCGCAGGCCACGAACTCACCGCCGTTCGGTTTAGCCTCGATGATGAGGGCAACGTGGTCGATTTAAACCAACTGCCGAAAGACTTGGTCACGCAATCAAAGGCCAAGCAGAAATGAGCACCCAAACTATTTTGATTATTTGCTACATCACCCTAGCCCTTTTGGTGCTGCTCAGCCTAAAGCATTCTAGCCTTGCCCGCCCCTTTAAGCTGGGCCTCGTCGTCATTACGAGCATGTTTTACATGGTTACTTGGTTCCACATTTTAGGCTTATTGGGATGGGCGACCCCAGACCCGACGCCAGAGGCCTTTCGAGTACACTGGATTCATATTGAAGAACCGAACAAGGCCAAAGGCGACCCCGGAACCATTTATTACTGGGTCTCTGCCTTGGACGATGCGGAATTAATGAGCGGTCCACCCAGGGCCCACCAAATTCTCTGGACAATTGAGGCGGCAAAAGCTGCGCAAGATGCAAAAAAACGGCTGGATGCGGGTGAGCTGCTGAACGGCCGAATCAGTCACAATGTGCTGGATGGCGAAAAGCCAGGGGGCGAGGCGCCACCAGCCGGCAAAGGGCAGTCACCTGAGGGCAATGATAACGAGCGACCCGCCTTTGAGTTCACAACCGTTGTGCCGCCTACCCTGCCCGTAAAAACGGTGCCGATTCAATAAAGAGGCCTCTAACAAGTGCCATTCAATGAGTGTCATCGAATCAACACCAGCCAATAAAGGCCATCGAATAAAAGCCGGTCAATAAGGGCCATCCGATAAAGGCGGGTTTCGAGCTTCCTGTCACGCTCCACTGACCTGCACGCAGCCTTGGTTAAGGATATGAGCCATCAGCGCATCCCGCCACGAAACCCAACAGTCGACCAACTCGCGCGAACTAATCGTAAAGCCAAGCCCCTTGGTCAGCTCCGGCTTGGCACTGTCGTGTCGTGTCGTTCAGTCAGGCCGCATCGCGGAGTTGGTGAAGCCAAACGGGCGGCTTTAGTGCATTCAACGATCTACCGTACCGATGTATGGCCATCATCACAGGCAGAAGCTCGACCCACCTACCAGGTCCATCTTGCCAAAGCAAAACAGGGTCTTTTTGCGGCTCGGGACAGACCGGCCCAGTAAACGCCGCCAACCTCATGGTTTAAATTAGATAGGCGACGCTCAAGCGCAATCTAGTCGCCGCCCGTCAGCCAGGTCATTTGCGGCATATCTTTTTCGCCGACAGCAACTAAACGATCTTCTTCTGCGCGCGCCAATACATAATTCAGGAGATCCCCAGATTGATCTCGCGTCAGCACATCGCCGAAACCTGCCATGCCGTTGGCAGACCACAAACCATCAATAACAATCTGATCCCAGATCGCGATCGTTTCATCGCTCATGCGACGCAAGTCTGGAATCGCACCACCTGATCGAACTAAAAACCCATGACACACCGCGCAATTCTCGTTGTAGGCAATTTCACCTCGCGCGATGCTCGAAGTATCGATGCCTTTGATGTCTCGCTCTGGAATGCTGCGATCTCGGATGGTGGGCGCAGGCAGTGCCGCGTCTCCGCCTACCTTGAAGACCAAGAGCCGGCCTTCATTGCTATAGGTAAGAGACGCGTGCTCTGCCACCGGTGGCAGAGGCTCACCGCCAAACAAATCTCCACCGCCCGTGCCGGTCAGCACGGACACATATTGCACGCCATCGAGCTCGAAGGTAATGGGAGGTGCAAGCATCGACGTATAGGTATTGAATTCCCAAAGCACCTCACCCGTCGCCTTATCGTATGCCGTGAACATACCAAGCGCATTACCTTGAAACACCAGGCCGCCCTCAGTACCTAAAACACCACCGTTCCAATAATGTGGAATCTCGACCACCCAACGGTCTTCACCCGTTAAAGGGTCAAAGGCTTTGAGGTATCCCTTAGGCGTCGGTTGTTCCGCGATATTGTCTAAGATCACCTGCGCTAAACGACCGAACTCAAGCCCCGTATTCCAACCCTTGGGTTTGTGTTTATAAACGCCGGTCTCTTTCCATTCAGACGCCATATCAAAAAATAGCGGGTTATCTTGCGCAGGGATGTAAACCAAGCCCGCAGCTTCATCAACCGACATCGCTTGCCAATTGTGCGCGCCCAGTGGACCCGGCAGGACCCACTTGCCTTTTTCGCTGTAGTCGAGCTCAGGGTTTTCAACAGGTCGGCCGGTTTCCAGGTCAACATGGGTTGCCCAGGTCACTGTCGCATACGGGTTGGCTGCAAGTAATTCCCCATCGGAGCGGTCTAAGACGTAAAAAAAGCCATTTTTAGGCGCCTGTAACAGCACTTTGCGCGGTTTGCCCTCAATTTCGAGCTCAGCCAAGGCCATATCCTGAACCGCTGTGTAATCCCAATTGTCGCCCGGAGTCGTTTGGTAGTACCAATTCATTTCACCGGTATCGGCATCCAACGCCACAATCGAGGATAGGAATAAGTTATCGCCACCGCCCGGCGATCGGATCACGCGCGTCCAAGGTGACCCATTGCCAACGCCGATATACAACTGATTAAAGTCCGGATCATAAACAATCGAATTCCAAACGGTGCCGCCACCGCCGATCTTCCACCATTCCCCGCCTTTCCAGGTCTCAGCAGCCATCTCCATTTCGGGACTCTCAAACGGCAGATTGGGATCCCCCGGCACCGTATAGAAACGCCAGACTTGCTCGCCTGAAGCCGCATCATAAGCCGTGACATAACCTCTAACACCATACTCGGCGCCGCCATTACCGATATAAACCTTGCCATTGGCGACGCGAGGCGCGCCGGTTATCGTGTAGGGTTTCTCGCGATCCACCAACGTGTCGACTTTCCAGATTTCAGCCCCAGTGCCAGCATCAAGGGCTATCAGGTGACCATCCAGGCTACCAACGTAAACGCGGCCCTTATAAACCGCCACACCCCGGTTCACCACATCACAGCAAGCCCAACGCGCCCACTCTCCAGGTACTTTCGGATCATAAGACCAGAGCGTTTCACCGGTTTTGGCGTCGACTGCATAAACGCGGCTCCAAGAAGTCGTGAAAAACATAATACCGTCAACAACAATCGGGGTCGCTTCCAATGCGCGATTGGTACCCATATCTTTGAACCAAGCCAGTCCAAGGTCACTCACGGTTTCTCGATTGATCTGGGTCAAGGGTGAGAAACGCGTCTCGCCATAGTTTCGACCAAATGAAAGCCAATTCCCGGGCTCTTCATCGGCCGCAATGATTCTAGCGTCATCAATTAAACCAACAGTCGGTTCTGGCACTGTCGTCTCTGACGTGATGCCAGACGTTTCAGGGCTTGGCCCGACGTCGTTCGATAAAAAATAAATCGCGGCGCTGATGACCGCAATGCCAATGACTAAAAGGCCCCTATTCACAATTGCTTCTCCTGCTTGATCTCAATCGAGGATACGGCTTGTGATCTAGGATGACAATGGCCAATAGGCGCTTGAAACAAGCTGCGTTTGATTGATTATTTTCAATAGCTTTCTTAGCCTAGGCCGCACTGACCAGCACCGGTCATCGTGATAGAAATGTCCTTGAAAATAATTTTTGCCAAAGGGGCCATTGCTGACGGCGCGCTACGCGCGTCGCTCGAAGATGCCATTTTTGCTCAACGCTGGTTGGCACCCGCGAAAGCGACTTTGGCGCCGACGCCCTTTTGCTGAAAGCCTCAGCATCGCCAGTCGAACGCCTCGCGTCCTTTCCTGCCTTAACGCCCTGGTTGACCGCTTTTGATCAAATTGTATCGGTTTGGGTACGCCATCGAATCGGGTTTCGCAATCTAGTCATTTTGGGTGGCGCGCTCATTGAATTTGTTGCTGTGGTCCTGCTGAATGTCGTTCGGCAGTCTCATGTTACCAAGCCAGGCATTGCATCAATCCCACCTGATGGGACTCATAACACTGCCCGCTATAACATGCACAAAGATTCTCTTGCCTCAGCGCGCAATAGCCGCTGTCTTTTCCCTAGAATTACGGCGTCTGGCGCGGTTTTCGGCATGACCTATCAGGTCCTCATTTTTTGAGTCATGCGGTTTTCTCCAAAAACTGGCATCATTTTCTAAGGCGTTCCCTGAGTCGAAAAGCGCAACGACTCAACGGATTAGACCGGTGGCCCATAGGCTGCAGCCGAAGACAGTTGACCCACGAAAGGTGGTCGTGTTTGACTCCGGAGATCTTTGAAGTCTAGGACGATCGATGAACCCTTTATCTGGCCTCACGGCACTCGACTTTGGCCAAGTCTATAATGGCCCTTATTGCGGGTTCTTAATGGCCCAAGCCGGCGCAACCGTCATAAAAGTCGAATCTTTAAAAGGCGAAACACTGCGCTCGAACAACCCAAAAGCGTCCGCAACCTATCCCTTTTCATTGCTGAACAGCAATAAAAAGAGCCTTGCGATCAATATTAAATCAGAGCATGGCCAACAGCTCGTACAACAACTTGCTCAAAAGGTTGATGTGCTTTCAGAAAATTTCGCCCCGGGCACGATGGCGAAATATGGGATCGGCGGGCAGGCACTGACCGCGCTGAACCCTCGATTGATTTACGCCTCCAGCACGGGCTACGGCAATGCCGACGGACCCTATCGAGACTACTTGGGGATGGACATCACGCTCCAGGCCATCAGCGGCGTCATGAGCGTTACCGGGGAGGAGGACGGCCCGCCACTCAAAACCGCCGCCGCGTTTGCCGATTTTATTGCCGGCACCCATCTTTACGCAGCGATTGTGACGGCGCTCTTCCGCCGAGAAACAACCGGGCAAGGGGCCGTCGTAGACATCTCAATGCAGGACTGCGTGTTTCCCACGCTTGCCACAAGCATCGGAAGTTTCTACGCCCAAGGCGAGCAAGCGCCAAGAGCCGGCAACCGTCATACGGGCAATACCCTGTCGCCTTATAACACGTACGTTGCCAGTGACGGCTACATCGCCATTATTTGCGTTCGGGAGGGCCATTTTAAAAAACTCTGCCAAGCGATGGATCGTCCTGAACTCGCGGAGGATGCTAGGTTCCATAACTTCGCAGCGCGGTGTCAGAACGTCATCGAACTCGACGCTGAAATTACCCGCTGGACTGCGTCGAAATCCCGTCAAACGCTGCTCGCTTTAACGCAAGCCCACGGCGTGATCTGCGCCCCCGTTAATCATCTAGCAGAGGTGATAAATGATCCACACATGACCGCCAGGGGAAGCTTGAACCAAAGGCACCATGAAGCTCTAGGCGTAATTGCACAAATGCGGACGCCTTTGCGTCTTTCAGACGACACCCCCCCAGAGCTAACCAGTGCGCCACCCCTTGGGGCCAACACAACAGAGGTTCTGCGCGATTTGCTAGGGCTCTCGCATGCCGACATCGCAACGCTCGTCGGGCAGGAGGCCATCGCCATTTGAAACGTTGGCACCCAATTGGTTGTCATTTGGCTCGAGTGGGTCTTACGCCCTACCAATTAATCCGGCAGGCCCAAGACCCGTTTAGCGACAATGTTCATCTGCACTTCATTGGTACCACCGTAGATCGTGACAGCACGATCTCGTAACCATCCCCGCGTTGCGTCCAATTCATCTTGATCAAACCCTTCGCCTTCCCAGCCGACACCCGCCAAACCGCGTAGCTCAGATTTCAAAGCCGAACCTTCTTTCGCAATCGTTGACCCGACCAGTTTAAAGATCGAAGTTGTGGCGCCCGGAGCTCGGCCCGATTTCGCTTCAGCCATAACGCGTTGGACAGTCAACTGCATCGACTTTTCCAACATTACCTGCTTGGTGATCTTTTCTCGCGCTTCGAGGTCGCTGATACGGCCCTCAGTTTGTCCCAAATATTCGACGCCGATTTGCGCGTATGGGTTTAGCGTTTTGACGGTCTTTTTTCGTCTAGGCGCGGGCGCTGCTGATCGTTCGTACTGCAGCAGTCGCTTACCCACTGTCCAACCTTTATTCAGCTCACCGATCAAATTTGAGCGCAGCGCAATGGCATTATCAAAAAATGTCTCACAAAACGGTGAGGATCCAGAGATCAGCGGAATCGGTTTGACCGTTACACCGGTCTGATGCATATCCAATAAGACAAAGCTAATACCATCATGCTTCGAGGCACTTGGGTCAGTTCGCACCAAAGCAAACATCCAATCAGCGTGGTCGGCCCCGGAGGTCCAAATTTTTTGGCCATTGATGACGAAATGATCGCCCTCCATAACGGCTTTGGTCTGCAGACTTGCAAGGTCTGAACCGGAACCCGGTTCGCTATACCCCTGACACCAGCGGACTTCACCAGAGGCGATCTTAGGTAGGTGCTGCTGCTTCTGTTCCTCGGTTCCAAACTCCATCAAAGTCGGACCGATCATGGCAAGCCCCATCCCCGTTTCCGGCGGCAGAGCTTTAATCGACGCCATTTCTTCTTGGAACACCCGGTATTCTTCTCCCGACATTTCGGCCCCACCATAAGCCTTCGGCCACAGCGGCGCGGTCCAACCCCGCGCTGAGCAGGCATCTCGCCAAGCCCGTGCATCATCGGTATCGTAGATTTCAAAGGCATCCTCGAAGTGAACCGGTCGATCCCGCATGCTCATAGGACAGTTAGCGCCTAGCCAGGCTCTTGTTTCTTCTCTAAACGCATCTATCGTCATAACTTTTCCTTTGCTCTTTCTCGTTCAAATTAGGTTTCCGCCGAGCGACTTGCAGCGCGCCGCAGCCTGTATCAGTGTCCAATTAGCCTCAAGTGCTTCCCTTTTTTGTAGGGTCCCAAACATTCTTGGGTGCCAAACATTTTTCTCACGCTTCGGGCCGACGGTCCCGGCCCCTGACGTCGCCGGGCTAGGCTCGTGCCAAACGAGCTCAAGTTTACCAACCAACGTGGCGGCCACATCTGTTTATTCTTTGTAAACTTCGTTAACCCGTCTCACTTACTCGCGTCTTTTTACCACATCCCTTCAGGTCCGCAAACCACGCTGCAACCCTCTTAAAGCTGTCTCTACTAGATGCCTGACGCTTCTCGGTACAACTGATGTACGACAAGTACAAGGTTTTCGATCTTTTAGGCACGCGCCTTTCGGCCAGGCTTGCCCCACGCAGGAAGGATCCCACTCATGATTTTTTTGCAAAGCAGCTTGGCGCACCAAACCACCTGATTTTCGGTCGGGCGTCCTCAAAAAAGGACCTGTGAAGCATCGATCGCGAGACCATGTTATCGCAAGGTTTGCCGCCCCAAATCTGGCGCCTCAACTCGTCCCTTGGATTTAAAGTACGCAACCAATACATCCGCCACCAATGCCTCAGAAGTACCGATAATATGAGGCGTTAAGAGGTGGTAGCCCTCGCCGCCCGTTGCCGTAAAACTCCCCGTTGCCAGGGTATATTGTTTGGTATCAATCACAGGCAAACTATTGATTTTAAGCGATATTAAAGACTCCTCTCCGGATTCGGCGAGTTCGGCAGTGAGCGTAAGGCCCGAATACTGGGGCAACCCGTATTCGCGCTGCAGCCCTTTTCTCACCACGTCTTTGAGCAGGGCGCCAGTAAGCCTTATGGTCGATACGCGATCTAAAAAGGGAAAAACATTGCGGATTTGCTCAACCGTCACCGAGCCCGAGGTCAAATCCGCCCGCAGAGCGCCCGGTGTAATCATACCGATATCCGTTTTTGCATGGGCTCGCAAAGCGTCCGCCACCAGATTACCAACCACTGATTCACCATAGTATTTTCGAGGTGCATGTCCCACCAAAGTACCAGCAACAGCCGCTAACTCAGGGTGCTCAGACCGAGCCGTTTGGATTAACGCCAAAACCGCGGTATCACTCGGCAACTCATCCGCATTCACCGGCACTAGATCCGACGATAAAACCGTTAAGGGTTGGCCCGATTGATACCGCAGGTTTAAGACGCCCAAGTGCATGCCTTGTCCAAAGGTTTCAACAATCAACGTCTGCGTATCGGGATGTCGAACCGGTGTTTGCAAGCCATGATCCGTATGACCTGCCACGATTAAATCAATACCGTCGACTGCACCGGCTAAGGCGTACTCTTCCTCAAATCCCCGTTGAACGTCCGGATCTGCTTCTTTATCCGTCTGCATCGGCGCCGTTCGCCCTTGGTGCGTGAGCAAGAGCACGACATCCGCTTCCTGACGCAGCCTCGGTACCCAATGGGCCGCCACCGTTTCTGGCGCGACAATTCTCAAGCCCTGGCGATGACTCGGCATCATCGTATTGATAAAGGCATCAATACCCATTAGTCCGAGCACAGCGACCCTAATACTGCCGACCTCTAAAATGACATAAGCCCGACCGAAGGGAATGTCCGTGTTCTCATAAAAAATGTTGGCATTGAGCAAAGGAAACCGCGCGCGTTGACTCACGAATGCCAGGGTCTGCCAGCCATATTCGAACTCATGGTTACCTATGTTCACAGCGTCGTACCCAATGGCGCTGTATAGGTCAAAGACCAAGCGGCCCTGAGTTGCCTTTGAAAGCGAACCCGTAAACAAATCGCCGGCATCCAGTAGGAGTGACTTAGGCTCCTGCACGCGATACCGCGCAATCAAGCTGGCAAGCTTCGCCAGCCCGCCAATATGCGTCATATCCGAGCGCCAGATCGCGGGCAACGGCTCATAAACACTTTCAATATCATTGGTGTACAGGATCTGAAAGGTCTCAGCCTCGGCAATCTCCGCGCGCCCCTGAGCTGGCATTACAAACCCCAACCCCAGCAACAATGTACTCGCTACCCCAACAGCGACAGTCCGTCCCTGGCGGCGCCGCCCTAAAATGCCTGCGACCCACTCAAACCGTTGCAAACCCCAGCGCGTCAGTGCAGGCTCGCGATCATTGCCCCTATCGCGCGCCCAACCTGGCTTATGCAAACTGAAAACCACGATAGCCTTTCGCCACCACGGCATCGCACGCCTCACGATAAGCGCCAACACCCGCCGCATAGGGCATAAAAATTCTGGGTTTACCCGGCACGTTCGCGCCCAAGTACCATGAGCCGCCTTGAGGAAACAAGGTCGCCTCTGCCACCATCTGCACATGATCCATCCATTGGTCTTGAGCCGCTTCCTCAGTCGTAATCATTCGGTGGTTGTCATCCCACATTTTGGTTAGACAGTTGACGATCCAATCAACATGCTGCTCGATCGACACCAACATATTTGACAGCACTGATGGGCTGCCAGGACCCGTCACCATAAATAAATTTGGAAAGCCGACACTCATCAAACCCAGATAAGTCCGCGGTCCTCCTCGCCAGGCGTCCTCGAGCGCGAGCCCACCGACGCCCTGAATGTTCATGCTGCGCAGTGCACCGGTCATTGCATCAAATCCGGTGGCGATCACGAGGGTATCGAGTTCGATATGCTCTGAGTCCAGCGCAACACCTTTCGCCGTAATCTCGACCAAGGGCGTGTCACGCAAGTTAACCAATCGAACGTGATCCTGATTGTAGGTCTCGTAGTAATTGATATCGACACAGATCCGCCGGGTGCCAATCGGATGCGTCGTTGGGCAGAGCGCCGCGGCGGTATCTGGATTCTTAACAAGCGATCGAATTTTTTCGTGCACGAAATCCTGCACGAATCGGTTAGCCTCTAAGTTCATCAGCGTGTCATTGATGACGGCCATAAATCGAGCGCCACCACGCTGCCAAGCCGCCTCGAGCAAAGCCTTAGCGGCCGGCGCTTCTAGATCATTAAAGATCACCGGGTCAATCGGCCCCGATCTTGGCAAAATATCAAGGTCACCAAAGCCCGAGCCGTTACCGGTGCGATGGTTGGCGCGATGCGCTGGGTAATGCTGCTTAAACTCAGCCACCCAAGCCGGATCCAGCTCGTAGTTATTGGCTGGCACACTAAAATTAGGGGTTCGTTGAAATACCGTTAAGTGGGCCGCAGATGCCGCGATCACCGGAATGGCCTGAATGCCAGATGAGCCCGTTCCAATAATCCCAACCCGCTCTGATTCAAAGCTAACCGGTTCATGCGGCCACTGACTGGCCTGATAGAAGTTTCCCGAAAATGTCTCTAAGCCGGGGATATTCGGCCGCTGGGGTACCGACAAACACCCCGTCGCCATAATGCAAAAATCTGCGGTGAACCGCTCACCGAGCGCAGTTTGAATTTCCCAATGGCATTGCGCTTCCTGCCAAATAGCCGAGGTGACTTGGGTATTAAACTGAATCACCGATCTTAATTGAAACTGATCCGCAACATGACGGGCATAGGACAAAATCTCTGGCTGCTGGGCATATCGCTCTGACCATTGCCAGGTTTGCTCCAACTCGCTTGAAAAAGAAAAAGAGTAGGCCAGGCTTTCGGCATCGCAGCGCGCGCCAGGGTAGCGATTCCAGTACCAGGTCCCACCGACATCCGAGCCCTGCTCCACAACACGGATCGTGCGCCCTTCAGCGGTTAACCTGTGCGCAAGGTACAGGCCCGCAAAACCCGCACCTACCACTATGACCTCAAAATGTTGTTTCGACACCTTCTGCCTCCCCAGATACTTGTACGACTTTGCATCCTCGCCACACCTGCATTACCACAAAGACCGAAGCCTGTCTTAAAGCGGTCTTAAATCCAGCCGGTTTTGAGTTTCCCTACCACTTGTGGCCCGGCAAGTATCACCGGTTTAACCGCAAGCAGTTCGCTAGCGCCGGCCAAAAACAAGGTCCCGCGGCTTCAACTACCAGGCTCCTTAACTACCACGCTCCGAATCACAGCCCTGCAGTCTTTAACCTCTACTAATCTATCACTCAAGCGGTTAGTGAGCACCCCTCAAGCGGGTGATGCGAAACCACGGCCTGATCCGCCCACACAATTGACTTAACATGGTTGGCAAGATCCTTTATTCTCTTTGTGATACCCGCCAGCAATTAGACTAATGGATTCTAGGCTCGACCTCTTCGAATCAATTTTCAAACGCGCACAACGGATCAGCCTTGAGTATTCGCCCCCCGTTCTGGCATCCGTTTTAGTTCTAGTTCCCGAACAACCCGACGCGATGACGACGCCCATTGTTGAGCAGACCCTAGAGATATTAAACCGTCCCAAAGCAACTACTGTCACCAGCCAGTCATTATCCAACGACATCGATGAGCTCAGTATTAGCAATTTGGTTTTAGATCACGCGCCGGACCTTATCGTACTGCAACGTCATCTGCTGCAGGGTGACCATTCCTGGAACCGGGGCTTTGGTGGGATGGTGCAGTCCCTGATTCAGCATCACGCAACCCCCATTTTAGCTCTACCCAATCAACTGACGAATGCTCGCGAGTCATTCGTTGTGAGAACCGTCGCCGCGGTCGTTGATCAGCCCCTAGATAACCATAGCCTTGTCAATTGGGCTAGTACCTTTTGCGCGTCTGGCGCAACGCTTTGCCTACACCATATCGAAGCCGAAGATCAGTTTGAGCGTATCATGAAGTCAATCGAGCGCATCCCGGAACTTAATACTGAAACAGCTCGGACAACACTGAAACGCGAGCTCATGCACGAGGCTCAGAGTTTTCTCGATCACTGTCAGTTAACCCTCGAACAATACCGACCCGACATGACTGTGCAGTACTCGGTAGAAATGACGCGGGTGCAGCACGGTTATCTAAACTGGATCACACAAATAGAGCCAGATCTGATCGTCCTTGATACGCTGGATGCCACCAAGGCTTTGAACCGCGGTATTGCCGACGCGCTCTCGTTGCAGTTCACCGAACTGCCTTTTTTACTGCTCTAGCATGAACCCAGGAACTTTCAGCATGCGCAATCACCGAGCACCTGGCAGTCGCCCTCTAAGGTCTAAAATGGCGAGCCTGCTCCCCTTTGCATTGTTTGCAAATCCCGCATTCGCAAATGAGGCGGCGCACACGGTCGACCCTTCCGTCACCTGGCTGTTTACCGGCATTTTACTGGCGATGGTTGCGTGTCTCGCCTTTGAGGAAAAATTGCATGCCAAAAAATCTCTTATTACAGGCCTCTTCGCACTACTAAGTTTGCTCATTGCAACAGCGCTCGAGCTTCTGCCCTTTGGGCCAGTCGTCAACATTTTTAATGAATCACTGCATCTACCGGTTTACATTCCCGGGATAGACTGGGAGGTTATTGCCATCATCGTTGGCGCCAGCCTGTTTGTCGATGTCACCTCAAAAAGCGGCCTATTTTCCTATCTCGCGATCCGGTTAACGAAAGCTTCCAAGGGCGATCCTCGAAAACTATTGATCTACTATGGCTGTATGACCGTCTTGTTTTCGGCCCTTTTGAATAATGTGACGGCAATGATCATCATCGGCTCGCTGACAGGCGTTAGCCTTGCCAAACTCAATCAATCCAAACTATTGCTCGGCTTTTTGCTCACAGAAGGCTTGCTGACCAATATCGGCGGTCTACTAACGCTTATCAGTTCTGTGCCGAACATTATTCTAGGGAATATCGCTGGCATCACCTTTCTTGATTTCTTTCTCTTCGCGGCCCCCTTTGTGGTCATTTCAACCTGGGCGACCTTGTTGTTAGCTGCTCGGGTCTTCAGAATTGAACCCTTGACGGGAGCAGCCGATAAAAGCCGCGCTGAAGCCTTGGTTGCAGGGTTTGATGAATCCGAAGGCATTCCCAGCGCCGCCTTTTTTAAAGTTAGCATTGTGCTCTTTGGACTATTAGTCATAACCTTTTCTTTGCAATCTGTTCTGCCCTTGTTATCAGAATTAGGAATGGGATTTGTCGCCCTGCTGTTTGCCTTCATTGCCCTGATTCGGTTTCGGAACGATGTTGATGCGTTTTATCGAGGAATCGATTGGGATCTGATTTTCTTTTTTATAACCCTTTTCATGCTGATCAACGTCATGGAGCATGCCCAGGTGTTGGCTCTAATCGGCACGGGCTTAGTGTCGCTTTTGGAACTTGGGGACATGGCAAGCAGCCTTGCCTTACTCTGGTCGTCAGCCATCGCGAGCTCCGTCACCGACAACATTCCACTGGCCGCTATGCTAGGTAAAATCTTAGCCAGCATGGGCCTGCCCAGCGATAGTTTGCTTTGGTGGAGCGTTATCTTCGGCGCGAACCTCGGTGGCAACATCACCCCGATTGGCTCTGCATCAACCGTCGTTGCGGTAACGCTTATGCACAAGGCGAATATCAAACTTAGCTTCAGCGGGTTTGTCGCCAAAGCGTTTATCTTTGCAGTCCTTCAGCTGCTGTTAGCGTCTCTTTATCTGTTTATCGTCGCAAGGTTATTTTAATGACAGCGCGCCACCTGGCCTCTGAGTGCGCCTTTGCTAAATCAGCTGCGTCGCGCGCGATAGGGTCAGGCAAGATAGATCGGCTTGCGCAACGCACGATGCATCTTGAATGCCGCCCGCTTTTAGTCTTAACTGCCAAGAAACCCCCGGAGCCTTGTTCACCATGAATTGGTTATTTGGCCGCTATTGCGTTGTTTTCTACGCAACCCTCGCAACCCTTGCCGGAACCGCTTGGCTCTTCTTCGTTGGTGTTTTTGATCCCTGGTTAATGGGTGGCTTGGTCCTATCGAGCCTGCTCATGTTTTTGGGGATTCAGGATTATTTCCAAAAAGGCAGCGCGGTCCGGGCGAACTTCCCTGTTCTGGGCCGACTCCGGTATTTTTTTGAGAGCATCCGACCGGAACTGCGACAATATTTTTGGGAAGACGATGATGCAGAACTGCCCTACTCTCGAAACCAACGGGCAATGGTTTATCAACGGGCAAAATCCGAATTTTCAATTCGCGCGTTCGGATCGATTGAGGCGATGTACAAAGAGGATTTTAGCTGGCTGAATCACTCACTTGCGCCCTTGCACATCGAGGCCAAGGATTTTCGAACGTGGGTTGGGGTTGGCGATCAACGCTACGCCATCTCTTTGTTGAACATTTCAGGCACGTCTTTCGGGGCCTTGTCCCCGCCGGCTATTGAAGCACTGAATCTGGGCGCCGCCCAGGGCCAGTTTGCGCACAATACCGGTGAGGGCTCGGTCTCGCCCTACCATGTTAAAGGTGGCGGCGATTTAATCCTTCAGGTCTCTACCGGCTATTTTGGGTTTCGGGATGCCAACGGTCGCTTGGATCGAACGCTTTTTGAACAAAAGGCAACCCAACCTCAGGTTAAAATGATCGAGATCAAACTCAGCCAGGGTGCCAAACCGGGTCACGGCGGTCTATTACCGGCGGCTAAAGTCACCGCCGAAATTGCACAAACTCGAGGAATTGATGTGGGCGTCGACTGCGCGTCACCCGCAAGCCATGCCGAATTCAAAACACCACAAGAACTACTGCGCTTTGCGGATGAACTCCGGGTGATCAGTGGTGGCAAGCCGGTTGGCATCAAACTCTGTATCGGCCATCCTTGGGAGGTTATCGCTATCGTCAAAAGCATGACCGAGGGCGAACCGTTACTGGATTTCATATCGGTTGATGGCGCAGAAGGCGGCACCGGCGCCGCGCCGACAGAATTT